>Ga0265316_10000574_pt1 | contig 41121 bp, 43 predicted proteins | sample 4522metaG_FD_202092 | JGI IMG/M metagenome (GOLD analysis project Ga0265316, IMG submission 202092) | Rhizosphere microbial communities from Carex aquatilis grown in University of Washington, Seatle, WA, United States - 4-5-22 metaG | ecosystem: Host-associated > Plants > Roots > Rhizosphere >... | reverse complement strand
GCGCGTTCCAGGCCCTAGCCACCAAGCACAGTGAGGATTGGACCTCGCGCGCACGGGGCGGCGACATGGGGCTCTTCGATCGCAAGAGCACGCGCGTTCCCGCGGCAGTGGTCAAGGCGGCCTTTGCTTTGCGCGAACCCTACGACGTTTCGGATCTGGTCGAGAGCGACAGCGGTTTTCACGTGCTCAAGCTTGTGCAGAAACTGCCGGCCCTCACGCCCACGCTGGCGGAAATTGCCCCCGAGATTCGGGCCAGGCTTGCGCACGAACTGGTTGAGCGAAAGAAGGGTGTGCAGGCGGTCGTGCTCCTGCGGCGGGCTCAGGTGGAGATTGACGACGTGGCGCTGGTCAAGGCTTCGCTTCCGAAGCCCTGAAGATGTCGTTGCCCAGGCTATCCACGGCGACAATGACCGGGAAGTCCACGACCTCAAGTCGCCAGATCGCCTCAGGCCCGAGATCGGCAAACGCGACGATTTCGGAACGAGTGACCTTGCGAGACAGAAGCGCCGCGATCCCGCCGGTGGCCACGCAGTAGACCGCCTTCCATGTCCGGCACGCCTCGGTGATCGATGGCGAGCGCTTGCCTTTGCCGATGGTCGCCTTGACCCCGCGGGACAGCAGCAGGGGCGTGTAGGGGTCCATGCGCGCCGAGGTGGTTGGCCCGCAAGGCCCGACAGCGTCGCCCGGCCGGGCTGGGGCGGGGCCGCAGTAGTAGATGACGGCGTTGGCCAGATCGAACGGCAAGGGCAGCTTGTCGTTGACCAGCGGAGCCAGGCGCTTGTGGGCAGCGTCGCGTGCGGTGAACAAGGTTCCACTGAGCAGAAGGTCGTCGCCGGCCCGAAGCGAGGAAACTTGATGGACGAGATCCGAAATCGTCAGCGAAAGGGCCATGGTCAGATGGTCTCCGTCATTCGGCGCGTGGAATGGCAATTCATGGCGACCGCCGCTGGCAGGCAGGCGATATGGCAAGGGGCATGTTCGATGTGTACCGCCAGCGCGGTGGTCTGACCACCGAGGCCCATGGGGCCAATCCCGAGCGCGTTGACCGCATCCAGAAGTTCCTTCTCTCTGGCGGCATAGGCGCCGGCCGCGGGTGGCGAGCCCACAGGACGAAGCAAGGCCATTTTCGCCAGCTTGCCCACCGCCGAAAAACTGCCGCCGATGCCCACTCCGATGATGAGCGGCGGACAGGCATTGATTCCCTTTTCCCGCACCGTTTCGAGCACGAATTCGACGATGCCCGGCCATCCCGCCGACGGCGAAAACATACGCAGGGCGCTGGCATTCTCGGTGCCGCCGCCCTTGGGAAGCACGGTGATCTCGATGCGGTCGCCCGGCACAATGGACAACGTGAGCTGGGCCGGCGTGTTGTCATTGGTGTTCACCCGGTCGAGCGGATCAGCCACGATCGAGGTGCGCAGATACCCTTGGGTATAGCCGAGCGCCACCCCGCGGTTGACCGCATCCGGCAGGCATTCGCCGTCGATGTGCACGTCCTGACCCAGGTGTACAAAGACCTCGGCAATCCCGGTGTCCTGGCACAGCGCAATCGATCGCTCGCGCGCCACCTGGGCGTTGTCAGAGATCTGCGTGAGAACCTCCCGCGCACGCGGCGATCCTTCCTTCTGCAAGGCATGGGTCAGCGCCTGGCCGACATCGCCCGGCAGAAAGTAGTTCGCCTGCTGGCACAGACGCGCGACCGTTTGGGTGATTTCCGCTGCTGGTATTGTACGCATCGGTGGTTCAACGAGTGTGGTTCCGAGTCACAGGCTTTGCAAGAGCCTGATGGGCGATGAATTTGCACGAACGCGGAGCCGACCTATGGCCACAGTGAAGTGTAGATATGGCCGTCGGAGACCGCAGCGAAAAGCTTGCGACCGTCCGCTGATGAGGCCACGCAGGACCAGTTCTGTTGGGTTCCTGTCTGGGTCCAAGTGGTCCCGGAGTCCCGCGAGATGTAGATGTACCCGGCCTTTGTCCAGTCACCTGCCGCAGCGACGAGCTTAGTGCCGTCTGCGGACGACGCCACTGATGACCAGTTCTGTTTGGACCCTGTCTGGGTCCAGGTTGCCCCGGAGTCCGGCGACGTGTAGATGTAGCCGCCAGAAAGGCCGTCGCCGCTGTCCACGGCGACGAGCTTGACGCCGTCTGCGGACGACGCCGTTGATGACCAGTTCTGCGAGGGGCCCGCCACCGTCCAGCTTGCCCCGGAGTCCCGTGACGTGTAGATGAAGCCGCCGCCAGGCAAGCTGCCGGCGTTGTCCACGGCAACCAGCCTAAAGCCGTCTGCAGACGACGCGACCGACTGCCAGTCAAGCACCATGTGAAACTGGCGCCGGGTCCAGGTCGCCCCGGAGTCCCCGGACGTGTCGAGGTCAGGACTGCCGCCATCCCCCACGACGATCTTCGTGCCGTCGGCCGACGATGCAACTGCACTCCAGTAGCTTTGGAAACCAGTCTGGGTCCAGTTTGCCCCGGCGTCCCCTGATGTGTAGATGTATCCCCCTTTGTAGCCGCCACCGCTAACCCCGGATTGGTCCCTCTTGCTGGCTACGGCAACCAGCTTGGCGCCATCGGCGGACGACGCCACAGCTTTCCAGCGGTCCCTGGGAATCGTAGGCCAGCTCCATGTGGTCCCGGAGTCCCCTGACAGCACAAGGCTGTCCCCGACCACGTCTGCGGCCGCCGCCACAAGTTTCGCCCCGTCGGCTGACAATGCGATGGATACCCAGCTCGCGACCGGTGATGCAGCCAATTCGGTCCACGCGATGGCTTCCGCCCCACCTGCGCCGCCCGCACCCGCTCCAGCAGAGCTGCCAGACATAGTTCCAGCCGCACCCCCGGACGCAATTCCGCCTACGGCCGCGCCGGAATCGCCTGAGCCGCCGGTTGCCGAGCCGCCGCTGCCCGCAACCGTCGCATCGCCGGATCCCGTGTCCCTATCGCTCCCCCCTGACCCGGCGCTGCTACCCGAGATACCGCCCATACTCGCCGGCGTCTCTGCGATCGCTGCGCCGTCATGAGGCGCGATCCCCGATCTGCCGCAGCCGCCACTCGAAAGAGCCATAGCGCCAGCCGCCAAGAGAGGGAGTCGAATTTTCAAAAATGGTCGCATGCGAATCCAGTTTACAGCCTTCCCTTGCGCCATAGGATCTCCACCCTCTTTTCGCAAACAAGATCCGGCAGGCGGGCCACGCGGGCGAAGCCTAGCTTCTTGTAGAAACGTGCGGCGCTGAGGTTCCGGCTGTCCGACGAGACATAGAGCCAGCGGCGTTTGGCGAAGGTTTCTTGTTCCACGCGCTCGACCAAGGCGCGACCCACGCCCTGCCCTGCTGCCTGCGGCGGCACCGCGAGCAGCGCAATGAAGGTGCCGAGCAAAACGTCGGGCTGAACCACAACAATTCCCAGGATCGCGCGCTTGTGCACGGCCGCCAGCACGCAGCGGGCCTGCGCGCGCCGGAAAAGCCAGCGGCCGAGCGGCGCGGCCTGAAAGCCCATGGACAGCCAGGGCTCCATGCCGACGATCCATGCGGCCTGGCGGCGGGCGACGGCGGGCTCAACCCGGCGGATGTTCATCAGTCCTTCTTTCTTTCGATGCCCGCTTCTTGCTGCCTAGCGGACGATAGCCAAAGGGTGCTGGACGGGCCGACACCGGCTGGGCATCGGGCCGCTGCAACAGATTCGACACAGTGACAAACGAAAAGCCCTTTTCGCGCAGGCCGCGAATGATCTCGGGCAGGGCCTTCTTGGTGTTCGGCCCGCGTCCATTGATGTGGAAGATCACAATCGACCCGGGCTTGGCCGCGGACAGCACCGTGGCCACCATCTTTTCTGCGGCTATGTGGCCGCCCGCATCGCCCGAAATCACGTCCCATTCCACAGTCGGCAGATTCTGTTTGGCAGCCAGGCGCACCACTGAACGGTTCCACGCGCCGGCGGGCGGACGAAACGCGACTGACTGGCGGCCCAGCCCGGCGATGAGGACCTCGGTGCTGGCGATCTGCTGAACCGCCTTGCGCCTCGGGATGCGGGTCATTCGCGCGTGCGAGTAGGTGTGGTTGCCAAGCTCGATCCAAGGCTCGGCGGCCAGTTCCTTGGCCTCGGCGGGATGGGTTTCGATCCAGCGGCCCGTCGGGAACACCGTGGCCGGGATCTGCTCGCGCTTGAGGATGTCGAACACTTCGCGATCGAAGCCGTTGTCCTGTTTCAAGGTGGCGCAGGCGTCGAAGGTCAACGCCACCACCGGATCGCGTGTGCGCACGCGTGCGATGGCAAAAGCCGGCAACGGACTGGCGGGCAATGCGATGTGTGGCGTGGCATCAGTCGGGGGCGCGACATCAGTCAAGGGTGCTGTGTCAGTCGGCGGTGCCGCGTCGACCTCTGGCGCAGCGGCGTCTTGGGCGTAAAGCAAGAGCGCAAATACAAGCGCGTCCATGGCCTAGTCTCGCAGGTGCAGCGACATGACGATGGCGTCTTCGTCGTTGTCCTCGTAGTAGCGGGCGCGAATCCCGACCTGGCGAAACTCGAAGCGGCGGTAGAGCGCCTGCGCCGCCAGGTTCGACCGGCGCACTTCCAGCTCGACGCTGCGGTAGCTGGCCAGCCGCGCCACCTCCAAGATATGTCGCAATAGGTGCGCGCCGTGGCCGTGCCGCCGCGCCTCGGGATGGGTCGCGATGTTCAGGATGTGCAGTTCGTCGGCCACCAGCCAGTAGTCGGCAAAGGCCACGCAGCGGCCGGTGGCGGCATCGTGCAGAACCTCGACCCGCGCCCAGGTGCGGGCCATTTCCTCCTCGAAAGCCTGGCGCAACCAGGGGGTGGGAAACGACAGACGCTCGATCTCCATGACCGCGTCCAAGTCAGCCGGGGTGAGCGGCTGGATAGTGTAGGGTTTTGCAGCCTTGTTGACAGCCACGGATCGCCTGCGGGTTGCACGCAGATTACAACGGCTTTGAGTCGTCGTCGCGCAAACCCGTCGCGCCGATCAGCAGGGACCACAGCGCGTCCACTCCGTCGCCGGTTTGTCCCGAGACCAGAGACAACGCCGGCGCGTCGGGGCCGAACGCTGCGCGCGACTTGCTGCGGGCCGCCCCGCGTTCGGCCGCGCTCAGTTTGTCGGTCTTGGTCACGACCAGCTGACAGGGCACGTGCTCGCTGCGCAGCCATTCCACAAGCTGAAGTTCTTCTTCGCCTGGTGTCCGGCGCGCATCGAGCAAGACCAGAAACAGGCGCAGCGACGACCGCGCCTTCACATAGCCTTCAACCAGCTGCTGCCAGGTGTTGCGCTCGTCGCGCGAAACCTGGGCGTAGCCGTAGCCGGGCAGGTCGACCAAGCGCAGGGCCAGCCGTTCACTGGCACCGGGCAGGCGCAAGGCCAGGTCATAGAAGATGATTCCGCGAGTGCGCCCCGGCGTTTTGGACACCCGCGCCAGGGCGTGCCGGGCCGCCAGGCGGTTGAGCAGGGTCGACTTTCCCACGTTGGAGCGGCCGGCGATGGCCACCTCGGGCGGCCCCTCGGGCGGCAGGAGACCGGCCTCGCGCACTTCGGCCAGGTAGGCGGCATCAAGCACTTCAGGCGCAGGCATCATGGCGAGAGTCTACGGGGCCGCGTCGCCGCCACAAGGAAAGGTACGAAATCATCACCCGCCGTGGAAAAGGATAGAATCTACAAATGTTCAAGTTGGTCGGCCTGACCGGCGGCATCGGCACCGGCAAATCCACCGTGGCGCGCATGATTCGCGACCTGGGGGTGCCGGTCATCGACGCCGATCAACTGGCCCGCCAGGTTGTGGAACCGGGGCAACCCGCGCACGCCGAAATCGTCGCCGCCTGGCCCGACGTGGTCGACCCGACCGGCGCCATCGACCGCAAAAAGCTGGCCGCCCGCATTTTTGCCGACCCGGCCGGCCGCGCGCGCCTGGAGGCCATCACCCATCCCCGCATCACAGCGCTGGCGTTTGAGCAAGCCGAGGCGCTCCGACAGCAAGGCTTTCGCCTCGCCTTTCTCGAAGCCGCCTTGTTGGTCGAAACGGGTCTTTGCGCCCGCCTTGACGGCTTGGTCGTGGTTGCGGCCAGCGAAGAGCAACAACTGGCCCGCGTGATGGCCCGCGATGGCAGCAGCCGCAGTCAGGTCGAGGCGCGGCTGCGCGCCCAGCTTCCCCTCGAAGCCAAGCGCCGCGCCGCCACCACGATCATCGACAACTCGGGCGACGAGGCGGCCACGCGGCGCCAGGTGGAAGCGCTGGCGTGCCTCCTATGAGGTAGGTCTCTACGGTACAAACTTCACGTCGTCGATCGTGACATCGACGGCACAGGTGGCTGCCGTGCCGCCATCGGCGGCCTGGGGCACGGTGAACTGGAACCCGATCGAGGTCGTGCTGGACCCGGTCAACGCCCAGCAACCGCCTGCGGCTTGCGCCAAAGCAGCATCCAATCGTCGCGGGTCTCCCAGGCCATTTTCGACAAGTGCTTGCCGAAGATGATCTTCAACCTTGCGAAATCGCCATGGAACAGAAAGTAGTCGAAATGGTAGCCAAAGTCGTCGAAGCGAAAGAGCCACGGCGCAAACTCGCTCACGGTGGTGTGCAAGTCGTCGAAGCTCAAGTCTGGCCGCATCTGCACCATGGAAATGTGCAGCTCGGAGAAGGAGGAGTTGATGCGGCCGCCCCTCTCCGCGAGGTAATGGGCGCCGAAATGCAGGAGGAGTGGACAGTGTAGAGTGGAACCGTCAATCACCATGCCGACCGACATCAGATTCTTTCCGGGCTCGGTCTTTGCGATCAACTGGTGACCGCCGCGCGACTCCTGGTCAAAGACACAGGCAGCTTCGGCGTTCATCAGCAGTTGTGTGGTGATCATGAATCCGAGTACGAGCTTGGCGAGCCTGAGCCGGCCGGCTTCGGGTACCGGCAACACCGCGGGAATCACCAGCCAGGCCACGGCGATCAGGCGCTGATAGATGAATAGGCCGACGAAGTGGGGTGGCATCAGTAGATACGAAGCGAAGAACCAGGCCGCTAGCGTGTAGAAGCGTGTACGCGCCAAGAATGCGGCCATCCGCGTCCCGAAGGGACCTAGAGCCGCGGCCTCGGCGCCTTGTGCAATCTCCCCCTGTGGCCGCACGCGCACCTGGCACAGCCGCAGGATGGCAAGTGCGGCCAAGAGGAAAAGCAACCACTGTTTCCCTTCGTCGCGGGCGCCAAACAAGAAGTCGGGAATCTCGCTCAGTTTGTCGAAGACCAGCGGCATCTCGTGGACAAACGTGAGAATCCGCTTCTCGAGGTACGTGTAGGTCTCCTCGTGGCGCAGGAAATAGTGCAAGAAAGTCATCGTGACCCCGAATGACAACGCGGAGAACATCCACAGTGAATTCCGCCAGCCGGGAAAGCGGGTTAGGATCAGCCATCCCACCACGCCTGCGAATAGGAACAGGAACTGGATGTGCACGAAGTAGAAGGCGCATCCGTATACGGCGATGATCAGCCACGAGCGCCAGCCCATCGGCCGGTCGAGCAGGCGATCGGTAAGCACCACACCGCAAAGAAGCAGCGGGGTCGCGATGACGTTGTTCACGAAGCCGAAGAAGAAAGCGACGTCATAGGCCGAGAGCAGGGCGAAAAGCCCAAACCAGCCGGGCCGGCCTGCACGCCTGGCCAAGGCAAGTCCTGCTGGCCCGATCGCCGCCACCGACAGCGCCATCAACAGCTTGCCCGCCACCCCGAGGGGCATCACGTACGACAGAGCCGCCACCAGGCAGACGAACGCCGTATTGGGACGCGTGTACGCGAAAGTGTAGTTGTCGACCAGGTGGCGCGCTGGATCATGGTACCAGCGCAGAACGGAAGCCATGGACAGGTGCTGCGGATAGTCGGCCATGGGCGGGTGGGTGCCCAGCCAAATGGGCAGGGTGAACAGCGCGGAAACCAGCAACACAATCGCGGTTTCGCGATCGAGCCGCCACCGTCGCCATTCACTGCGGTCCGCCGCCGGCCCAGCCGGCGGGCTCCCCACGCGACTAGACCCCATCCTTACCTGCCGCTGGCCACGCTACTTGGCCGACCGGTGTCACGTCCCGGGTGGAATATGCGGCCTTCCAGATGGCGTGATTGCATTCACGTTTATAGTCGTAGGCGTTCACGGCCGAAGCCTTTCCTAGGTGGGCGTCCTGAATGATCAAGCGGATTCGCGCATGATCTCTTCGTCGTGTGCTGTCACACACGCACTCACTCGCAATCCAGCGGGGGAAGTCATGACAAGGACTTTCAGTCTATCACGGTCCACCAGTCAGCCCCGCATATAGCGCACGACTCACGCGCAGCGTGTATTATCGGCTTCATGCGGTCCTTGACCCCTGTCTTCCTTACGCTGGCTGTTTCGACCTGCAGTTCCAGTCCCAAAGTCGTTGACCCCGTCGTGGCCCAGGTCGGCAAGGTCACGATCACCGCGGGCGAGCTGCAGGCTCTATTTCCTAGACTGGCCGAGCCGTTCCGTGCCCAGTTCGCCACGAGCAACTCGGACATCGCAAAGCGGACCGTCCTGTTGAACGTTCTGCTCAAGGACGAGGCCGTGGTGCAAGAAGCCCGGCGACGAGGCTACGACCGAGACCCCGCGGTGAGAAGTGTAATGATCGATCGGGTCCTGCAAGACGAGGTGGACGCTTCCCACAAGCCCGTGGACCTTCCTGAGGCTGATATCGAGCGGTACTATATCGATCACCGAGAGGAGTACACATGGCCCGAACAGGTCCGGGTCCTGCAAGTTGTCAGCCGGGATCGGGGGGTCGCGCAGAAGGTCGCGGCCCAGGCCCGGGCTGCCGAGAGAGCCGACCTCGATGCGTTTCAGGACCTGGTCGCCCAATACAGCGAAGATTGGCTTTCACAAGTTCACGGGGGCGACATGGGTTTCATTGACCAGAAGCTCACTCGCTATCCGGTGGCGGTGGTCAAGGCGGCCTTTGCTCTGCGCAATCTGTACGACGTTTCAGATCCGGTGGAGAGTGAGCGTGGCTTCCATGTGCTCAAGCTCGTGCAAAGGGTGCCGGCGTTCACTCCCACTCTGGCCCAGGCCGCGCCCGAGATTCGCGCCAAGCTCGGGCGGCTGGTGGTGGAGCGAAAGAAGAGCGCGCTCGCCCGCGCGCTACTTCAGCGGGTCGGACCCGATATCGACTACGCAGTCCTGGCAAAGGTCCCCCTTCCCAAGTTCTGAAGATGTCATTCCGGTGGCTGGACCCTTCACTGTCGCGCCACGGCCGCGCTGCTGACGGACTTCTACGGCGCGACCAACAGTGTCTTCGGCGCACGCGCGATCTGGAAGACGGTCGTCACCAATGTGAACATCGATTTCGTGAGCAGCGTGGCAGCGGCCATCCCGCTGGCTGCCCCTCGAAGCCAAGCGCCGGGCCGCCACCGAGATCATCGACAACTCGGGCGACGAGTCAGTTACGCGGCGCCAAGTGGAAGCCCTGGCGTGCCTCCTATGAGGTAGGTTCCAGATGGCCAGAGGGCCAGTGAGGTATGCTTCGCACCCTTGTTTCTACCCGCACATTTCACGCCACTATGGACCCCGCCGCCGGACTCACCATCCTTGTGCAGCTGCTGGTTCGTGTTCCATGCCGGTCAGTTGCTCGTGACCAACGGCGCCCATGGCCCCGAGATTCCCAGGCTGTGGGACGGTGCTGTCTTGCCCTTCCCTACTGTCGACGCTCACTGCATCGGCACCCTGAATGGCAGCCTCTGCTGGGCCGCTACCACCACTGGCGAGGCCCGTGAGCTCCCAAGTGGCTTCAGCCTCGCAGGGTTGCGCAGCCTGTTCGGTAGACTGCCCGAGGAGCTACTGGCACTTGCTGGGCGTGCCCTGCAGGTCGTCGATTTTCACCGCACTCACCGCTACTGCGGCGCGTGCGCCACCCCTGTGGGACTACCTCTCGCGCGGGAAGTGGCGCGCGACCGTGGCGCGCACCTGCGCCAGCCAGGCTCGCCGCTCGGCGAAGGTGCTTGTCACGATCGGGCCGAAGCTCTGCCGCTCGACGTTCGAGACGCCGCACAGACCGAAGATGCAATCCTTCCAGATCCGTTCCAGCGGATCGCCGAAAACGCGGGTCTCGCGGTCGGGCAAGGTGTTGGAGGTGTTGACCACGACGGCGCTGCGCGCGCGCAGAAGGCCCACGGGCGTCCCCTCTCCCGAGTCGCCCTCCTCGAAACGGTATGCGACCTTCGGGCGCAACACCCTGTCAATCCAGCCGGTGAGGATGGCTGGCGGCATGCCCCACCAGTTGGGGTGAACGATGACGATCCCGTCGGCCTCCACGATCTCGCGACAATGAAGATCGATCATCGGCGAAACGGGCGCACTCGACGCCCCCTCGCCGGCCGGCAACACCGGATCGAAACCCTCGGCCTGCAGGTCGTGAAACCGGAGCTCGTGCCCGGCAGCGCGGGTGGCCTCGACCGCTGTTGCGGCGAGGGCGTGGTTGAAGCTGTCAGGTCTCGGGTGGCCCAGGATGACCGAGATTCTCATTGCTCAGCTCACGCCCATCGCAAGGTTGGCGATCATCGGAACTCGTTGAGGTCCATTGCCCCATTTCGTGCGCAGATTCGCCACGAGTTGGCGGGCGACTTCCTCCCAGCGTTCCGGGCCGAGGTGCTCGCGGACCGCGTGAATCGGTGGCGTACTGCGTGCCAGCGCGATCCAGAACGCTTCAACCGACGGCACCTCAAGCGTGTGCTCGATTTCGCGAACAGTAATGTTGGAAAACCCGGCCTCGGCCATTTCCACGCGGAAGTCATCCGCGCAGCCGAGCGGTGTTTTGGTTCCGCCAAACGGAAGCGTGGGCAAAATGGTGCCTAGGGTTCGGTAGATATCGGCAAGCAATGGCACGCGTTCTGTTGGAACCCAACTGGCGACGACGGCTTTACCCGTGCCCTTCAGGACGCGGCCTAGCTCGTGGAATCCCTGGGCGCGATCGGGAAAGAACATCAGGCCGAACATCGAAAAGGCACAGTCGACTGAAGCATTGTGGTAGGGCAGTTTCATGCCGTCGCCAACCCGAGCATCGATGCTGACGACGCCCTCCCGCACGCATTGTTCCCGAAGGCGGGCGATCATCTCTGGCGAGAAATCAATTGCGAGCACCCGCGCGCCGGCCCGTGCTGCTGAAAGGGAAAGGGCGCCGGGACCGCACGCCACATCGGCGATGATTTGGCCTGGCCCGACTTCTGCCAGGCGCAGGGCGTCGTCGGCGTATTTCGCAAGGTGGGGAGCAATCTCTCGCGAGTACCCGTCGGCGACGAGATCCCAAAGACGTGGTGCCGTGAGGACGCTGGGAGGTTGCGACATACAGAAGACATATCGAAACGCGCGGGCCAAGGAAACAGGATTCGCGTCTTGGGATCGGGTTCTTGAGCCTTGACTCCCGGGTTAGCGTTCGCTAACCTCAACATGTGTCACAGGCCTCCGACGACCTTCTCCTCGCGGAGGGGGATCCGCCCTCCAAACGCGAGGTGCTCCGCTGTGCGCTCCATCTCTTCGTCCGCGATGGACTCTGCGAAACCAGTATAAGGGACATCGCCAAAGCCTCGGGCTACACCAATCCCGCGCTTTACAAGTTCTTCGAAAGCAAGGAGGCGCTCGCCTTGCACCTATTCGAGCGCTGCCACCTTCGGCTTGTCTCCGTCACGCGCGAATCCCAGCGCCCTGACCGCGATTTCGAGGCCAATTTGAATGCGCTGCTTGGGGCGTTCGCGCGGATGATCGACGACAACCTGGAGGCCGTCCTCTACGTCAACGATACGCTGCGGATCTTCTGGCCCAAGCTTCCTCCCTCCACGAAGCGGTGCTCCTTCCTGAACGTGGTTCGCGACCTTCTCGTCCAGGGCGTGCGCGACCGGGCCCTTCGTCGGGGCACGGACGTGGATCTGGCCCTGGCCACCATCGTCGGCGCCACGGCCCAGGTTGCGCGCATGGCGTACTTCGGCGAGCTGAAGGGGTCGGCGGCTGGGCACGTCAAGGGGCTTGGTGCGCTCTTCCTAAGGGGCGTATCGAAATGAGACTCGAGCGCTTCGAATTTCCTGGCTCGACCCAATGGGCCCTGGTCTGTGGCCAGCGTCCATCGAGCCCCGTCCTCTTGCTGGTCCAGGCCGGACCCGGGATCCCCATGATCCATGAGGCCCGCGCCCACGGGCATGCGCTCGGTCTCGAAGAGCATTTCCGGGTCGTCTACTGGGACCAGCGCGGGACGGGCAAGTCCTTCGACAGGCACGCACCCGGGGCAGTGACCGTCGCGGATCTCGTCGCGGACGTCGGCACCATGATCAGAGGACTCAGCGAACGCCTCGGCGTGGCCAAGATCGACGTCGTCGGCTTTTCGCTGGGCGCCAGCCTCGCATTGCTGGCGGCGGCGGCCGATCCTGCCCACTTTCGATCCCTCGTGTGCGTGGGTCCTGACGTCAACCTTCTGGAGAGCGAGCGATTCGCCTACTCCTTCGCCATCGAGGAAGCGAGACGCCACGGTCACAAACGCGCCCTGCGCGCCCTACGTTCCATCGGCGCGCCCCCTCACGACGACACGAAGCGCTTCATGACCCGCGTCCGATGGGTCGCCAACTTCAGGGGCATCCATCGTGGGAAGGGCTTTGCGGCGCTGGTTCGCACCAATTTGGGCCGCCTGTGGGCGTCGCCCCACTACTCCTTTCGCGAGAGAATCGGTGCCCTCCGGGGCATGAGCGTGACTCAGGAGCGCGTCTTGCCGAGTCTCCGGGGTTTCGATCTGCTCTCCCAGGACCTGCGGATGCAAGTGCCAGTGGCGTTCTTTCAAGGCAGGCACGACGTCGCAGCGCCGCCCCACCTCACAACCGCGCTCGCCGAGCGTCTTGGAGCGACGCTGACTTGGTTCGATGAAAGTGCCCACATGCCCCACGAGGAGGAACCCCGCCTCTTTCGCGAGCAGCTGCTGCGGTTCATACGGCCGGAGGCTCCGACAGCAAGGCTTTCGCCTTGCATTTCTTAGGACGGCCTTGTTGGTCGAGACGGGCCTTTGCGGCCAGCGAAGAGCAACAACTGACCCGCGATGGCAGCAGCCGCAATCAGGTCGAGACGCAGCTGCGCGGCCAGCTTCCCCTCGAAGCCAAGCGCCGCGCCGCCACCACGATCATCGACAACTCGGGCGACGAGGCGGCCACGCGGCGCCAGGTGGAAGCACTGGCGTGCCTCCGGTAAATCCTCTGCCTACCGCTATGCGATTCCGGTCAATTCCGCGAGCGTGGCGGCGACGTGGATCTGCAGGCCGGACAGAGCGGTCGCAACCGGGCGGGCCACACGCAGAAGATCGGCGGCCCGCTCGCGAACCTGTGCCGGGTCGAGGTCTAGAACATAGGCGTTGCGAAAGAAGTGCCGGAACTTCCTCAGCTCGTGGAGTCGTGGCATGACAATCTCGGGAACCGCCGCCGGCCGCACGCCAGGGACGTCGATCTTCATCTGCGCCAGAAGGTCGACGTGCCACGAACCGCCCTCGGGAGCGGACTGGTCCAGAAGCCGCGCAATCCGCTCCAGAGCGGTTTCCAATGCCGTGTACCAGCCATGCAGATTCACCGCCAGCAGGGCCAGTTCGGGACGCCCCAGGGCGCCCGCCTTGTCCCACCCATCCATCAATTGCTCTACTTCGGACGCACGCGCTTCCATGGCGGAGCAATCAGCGACCAAGTCCGCTTTCAGGCGAGTCAGCCGAACCACGGCTTCGGGTTCAGCGACCATGGATGGCCAGCCCTTCGCGCTCGATGCGCTCGCGGAACGACGGCGGCAGGGTATCCAGCATCAGCAAGTCTACCTCGATGCCCAGGGCCGTACACAGGGCGATTTCGATGGCCGTTGCCTGCTGTCCATCGACGTGATCCAGGGCCAGGTCGATATCACTGCGGACCCCAAATCCGCCCCAGGCCAGCGATCCGATCAACCAGGCTCGGCCACCCGCGGGCAACTGCGCGCGGACCAGCGCCACCGCTCGATCGCGCAGGTCCGCGGCACGGCGCTCAGCCGCCCGGCGAGCGTCCACGCTACGCTGCCGCAAGGTCGCGGCGGCTTCTCGAGGAGTCACGGGCATGGGATCAGCGTGGCACGAATTCCCGGTTCTGGCTATGCCGCACGCCATTCCCGAAACTTGGGTAGGTCCCGCTACGGTACGAACTTCACGTCGTCGATCGTCATGTCGACGGCACAGGTGGCTGCGGTGCCGCCGTCGGGAGTCTGGGGCACGGTGAACTGGAACTGGATGGCGACAACCTGGGCCGCGTTGGCATCCGACCACTTGCTGAAATCGCTGAGCAGGGTGGTGATTGTGACGGGTGTCGCTGTCGGAGTTGCGATCCTGCCCTTGGACGGGAAGCCGTAGCAGTTTGCCGTGCAACCACCCGGCGGGGTCTGTGTGGTGGGCCGTTGGTCGAAGGTCTGGATCTGCAGTTCAAGGTCGCAGCCTGGGGCGGAGCCCGCAATGGTGAACGAAATCGACTTGAAGCTGGCGACGGTTGCGCAGGTGTTGAAGCTAAGTCCGCCGCCGGCAAAGTCCCCCGAAGCGAGGGAGCCAACGAAGTGAAGGTTCTTGTTGAAGGTGTCAACCGACACCTTCATGGTCGCGGTCGTGCCACCATTCGTGTAGTCGTAGACAGCACCGTACAGGCCGGAGGTGTTCCCCCACTTGCCGCTTGTGACGTCCCAGTCGGAGAAATCAGTGACGTTGCCGTTGGTGGGTGTCAGCGGCGCGGCGCAGGCCAGCGCAGGCGTGGTGCCGCCCGCTCCTGCCGATCCGCCGGTCCCGCTCGATCCGCCGGCGGCCGTGGACCCGCCTGCCGCCGAAGACCCGCCCGAGCCCGATGACCCGCCTGTACCAGACGATCCGCCGTTGCCGGTCGCTCCACCTGCGGCAGACGACCCGCCGTTGCCGGTCGATCCGCCGTTGTCGGTCGAGCCGCCCGCGGCTGAAGAGCCGCCCGAGGCGGAAATCCCGCCTGACGCGGAAGTCCCGCCCGTAGCGGGTGAACCACCTGTGGCTGGAGTCCCGCCGGTAGCGGGTGAACCACCTGAGTCTGAAGTCCCGCCGGTAGCCGATGAACCACCTGAAGCGGGCGTGCCACCCATAGCGGATGTACCGCCTGAGCTAGAGGTACCGCCTGTGGCCAACGAGCCACCCGAGCTGGAAGTGCCGCCCGTGCTTTGGTTACTGGTGGTCGACTGGGTGCACGCTGAAGCGAACGCCGCAAAGGCCAGACATCCGAACCACGCCGTGATCGTCGAATGAGTCGTCGCTACCTTTTTCATGTCGTCAGCCCCTTTGTGAACTGTGTTAACTAACTCCGCTCGGGCCACTCCTACCAGCAACGGTCACCTTCGACAAGTTTGCTCACATGGTCTTCATCCTGCGCCACAACGTGGCCGCGCTGATGCCCAGCAACTCGGCGGCGCGGGTGCGGTTGCCGCCGGCTTCGGCCAGTACAGCGCGAATGTGGTCGCGTTCAACCTGATCGAGCGAGCGCGCGCTCCGACCCTTGCCGGCCGCGCTACCGAGCACGATGTTGGAGGGCAGAAGTTCGGGCGTGATGGCTCCGCTGCGCGAGAGCACGGCGGCGTGCTCGATGGCGTTTTCCAGCTCGCGCACATTTCCCGGCCACGAATAGGCTGTCAGGGGATCGATCGCCGTGGCGGCCAGGCGCAGCTCGGGCATCTTCAGCTTGGTGCGCAGGCGCTCGACGAAGAAGCGCGCCAGCGGCACGATGTCGTCTTTGCGTTCCCGCAGAGGGGGAATGGCGATCTCGATGACCCGCAAGCGATAGTAGAGATCCTCGCGGAACCCGCCCTTGCGCATGGCCTCGGCCAGATCGCGGTTGGTGGCCGCCAGCACACGCACGTCGATCTTGCGGGTTCGACTCTCGCCCACCCGCCGGATCTCGCGTTCCTGCAGCACGCGTAGCAATTTCACTTGCAAACCGTGCGAGATTTCGCCGATCTCATCGAGGAAGATGGTTCCGCCGGCGGCCGATTCAAACAGGCCGGCGTGATCGCTGGTGGCGCCGGTGAACGCGCCCGCCTTGTGGCCGAACAGCTCAGAATCGAGCAGGGTTTCCGGCAGCGCCCCGCAGTTGATGCCCAGAAAGGGACCATGACTGCGCTGCGAGCGCGCGTGCAGCAGGCGCGCGACGACCTCCTTGCCCACGCCGCTTTCGCCGGTGATAAGCACCGAAGAGTCAAACGGCGCGATTCGGGTAGCCAGATCCAGCACAGCGGCGAAGGCCTTGCTCCGCACTTCGACGAGCGGCGGCCGTTCCAGCGTGCTGAGCCGCTCGGTGCTGCGCTGCAATTCCTGGGTCACCCGCCGCAGCTCCTCGGTCAGGCTTTGAATTTTTCCCTTGATATCGGCGGCGTGAAAGTACGGCAGGTGCGGGTTGATGGCTGCCCCCCACGAGGCGCGGTCCTTGCCAATCGCCGTACACACCCGCTCGCCCGTGGCGCGGCAGCGCTGCTCGACGAAATACACGTCGCGCCCGAGGGCAAACGACATGAAGCCGCTGGCGTAGCCCGCCAGCATCCAGCACGCCGGGTGCGCCCCACGACCGAACACCGTCGCGTGCTCGTCCGCCTCGGCCGAGTTGTGCCAGGCCACCTCCATCTCGAAGCGGCCGGTGGTCTCATCCATGTCCAGTTTCTTGGTCACCCAGCGTGCCACCCCCTGTAGGGCGTGCAGGCGCGGCCCGGCCTTGACCAGATCGAGCACGCTGTCCCACTTGAACACACGCCGCATGGCCGCGGCATCGGCCTGGCCCCAGAAATAGGCGAATCGGGTCAGGATGCGGCGGGTCTGCGCCGGCCCGACCATTTCAAAAAGATCCTTGCGGAACTGGGCAAAGGCGTCGGTGCTGTGCAGGACTAGGCGGCGACCCTGAAAGTCGATAACGCCGTCACGGAATTCCAGAAGTTCGTCCAGTTTCAGATCTTCGACACGCATGATGCGGGGCTATTTCAATCTGAAACGCCAATTTTGCAAGTTGAAACACTGGGTGGGCTGAAAAACCCGGAAACGCCGCCTGCACGCCAACGGCACGGCCCTTGCTTTGCCAGGGGAGCAGAACATCAAGAGCGACGAAAAAGGAGACCCACGATGTACGATCTATTGAAAGGCAAGTTGGAAGGTTTGCAGGGCGAAATGATGTCGTTTGCGCAGGCCCTGCTGCGCACACGCAGCCTGAGCCGAGACGAATCCAGTGCCGCGGCCCTGGTGGCCAAGCAGCTGCGCGCCCTCAACTTCGACAGCGTAACCACCGACCACTTCGGTAACGTCGTGGGCGTTCTGCACGGGGTGGAAGACGGCCCCAACCTGCTTTTGGCCAGTCACATTGACACGGTCGAGCCGGCGGACGAGCTGGGCTGGCCTGGCTCGCCCTGGAGCGGCCGCATCGAGAACGGCCGGCTGCACGGCCTGGGCGCGGCTGACTGCAAGGGCGGTCTGGCGGCGCAGGTTTTCGCCGGCGGGTTGCTCAAGCGCAGCCTTCTGCCCTTGCGCGGAAACCTAATCGTGGCGGCCACCGTGTCCGAAGAAAACGGCATCTCGATGGGCATGCGCGGCCTCATCGAATTCACTTTGAAAGAGATGGGGTTGCGGCCGGAGTACGCCATTTTGGGCGAGCCCACCGACCTTGGTCTGTACTACGGCCACGATGGCCGCGTTGAGATGGACATTCGCCTGCGCAGCAACAACCCGTTTCACGTGGCGGATGCCGCTGACCTGGTGGCCAACGGCATGGGCGACACCGATCCAACAGCAGCGGTGCAAGCCATGCTGATGGGCAAGCCGCAATTCGAGGACAGTCACGGCTTCCGCTGCGCCACCATCGCAGTCGAGCGTCGCCTCGGTCCCGACGAAGCCGTCGACGGTATGGTGGGCCGCATGCACCGAGAGGCCGATCGTCTCGCCCAGCTCGCCGGCGCCGTCGAGGTCGAAGTGGCAGTGCGCGAAAGCGCGGAGACCTTTCCCTCGGGCCTAGTCATGAAGGTCAAGCGGGTGACCCACGCTTGGAGCACCGATCCCTTCAGTCCCTTGCTTTCCCGCGCACGCCAGTCGCTGGCCGCCGCCGGCTGCACCGTCCGACCGGGCAAGTGGAAGCTGTCGCGTTTGGGCATGGGCACATCCGGCAGCGTGCTGTCGAACGAGTTCCACATCGCGACCATCGGCTACGGTCCCGGGCGCGAGGAAGAAGCGCACAGTCAGAACGAGTCCGTGGAAATCGCCAAAATCGTGGAATGCGCCTACGGCACCGCGGCCATGGCCCATGGCCTGGTGGGAATCCCGGTTTTCGGCTGGATTCCTGACGAAATCTAGTTCCAAAGGCATGTCATGCGTATCATCGTATTCAACTGCGGAAGTTCGTCACTGAAGTACCGGCTGATCGAAATGCCGGGCGAGAAAGAGTTGGCGGGCGGCGAAGCCGAACGGGTCGGGCCCAAGACCGCCGAGCCGGCGCGCATCCAGCACCAGGTGGCCGGCAAGAAGGAAACCATCGTGGTGGAGATGCCCGACCACGCCACCGCCTTCACCCAAGTGATGAAGCTGCTTGAACGCGATCCCGAGCTGGTGCCCGACGCCATTGGGCACCGCATGGCGCACGGCGGACCCAATTTCAAACAGCACGTCATTCTCGACGACGCGGTCATGGCCGAGTTGGAACGTATCCAGGAGCTGGCCCCCATTCACAACCCACCGGCTGTGCGCCTAGTCGCCGCGTGCCGGCGCCTGTACCCCGCGTTGCCTGAGACCGTGGTGTTCGACACGGTCTTTCACGCGACCATACCCGAGGTGGCGCGCACCTACGCGCTGCCGCCCGCGCTGGTGGCCAAGCACGGCTTCCGCAAGTACGGCTTTCACGGCACCAGCCATCAGTATGTCGCGCAAGAAGCGGCAAAACTCTTGGGCGTGCCCTTTGAAAAACTGAACGCCGTGAGCTGCCACCTGGGCAGTGGCGGCGCCAGCCTCTGCGCCATTGTGAACGGCCAATCAATTGACAACACAATGGGATATTCGCCGCTGCAAGGGTTGGTGATGAGCACCCGCTCGGGCGATCTAGACCCTGCTGTGGCGCTCACTCTGCTCGTACGGGCCGCAGGCAACGGCGCGGCCGTCGAAGGCCTGCTCAATCGCAAATGCGGTGTACTCGGATTGTCGGGAATATCAGCCGATATTCGCGACGTGGTGGCGCGGGCGGCGGACGGCCCGGTGGCTGACATCGACCAGCTGTCGGTGGCGGCGCAGGTCTATTTGTGGCGCATTCGCAAGTACCTGGGTGCCTATCTGACCCTGGTGGGACGAGCCCACTGCGTGATTCTCACTGACACCATTGGCGAAAGGGTCCCGCATGTGCGCTGGGCCGTGACCGCGGGGTTGCAATGCTTTGGCCTGGAGATTGATTCCGAAAAGAACGATGCCGCGAAGACACTGCCGGCCGATTTGTCGACCGCGTCCAGTCGCGTGCGCATACTGGCCATTGCCACCAATGAAGAAGTGGCCATTGCCCGCTTCAGCTATGGTCTGCTGGTGAGCACCGACACGCAGGCGGAAAGGATCGCTCAGTGAATACCTTGGTTCTGATTCCTGGTCACAAGAGCCTGCGCTACGCCGGCTTTCTGGCGGGTCGCGAGACCTGCACCGGTACCATTCGTGGCTTTCGCTGGCAGGGGTCGCGCTCGGCGCTCGGCGAGGTCCGCGCCATTGTGCAGGCGGTGGGATTGCTTGACGAGGACACCAGCGTGGTCGTGCACGGGCTTTTCGGCGGCGAAGAATTTCCTGGCCCGGCTTCAGTCAGCGATGACGCCTTTGTTCGCCTGGACCGAATCGCGCGCCAGTCGCCCTTGCACGTGGTTGGGTTGATCGAGACTGCGCACGCCGTGCAAGAGGTCTTTCCCGGCGCCCCGGCCCGCCTGGCGTTCGAAACGTCGTTCTTTGTGGACCTGCCGCTGCGCGAACGCACCTACGCGGTGTCGCCCGATCTCGCACACAAGCTGGGCCTGCGCCGCTGGGGCTACCACGGCCTGTTTCACGAGGCTGCTGCGCTGGAGGCCGGCCGCGGTTGGCGCAAGCGCGGCCATGACCAACCGGCACGCATCTTGTCCATCTGCCTTGAAGCGCAGCCTGAAATCGCCGCTGTGCTGGGTCGCCGGCCCATTACCGTTACCAGCGGCGCCACACCGCTTGAAGGCCTGCCGGGCGAGACCAACAGCGGCGAGGTTGACCCTGCGGTCGCGCTGGCCCTGGCCGGAGAGGCCGGATTGGGTCCCGAAGGCGCCAATGCACTGTTGGTCAGCGGAAGCGGGCTGTCGGCTTTGGTCGGCCATCGCGTGCGCCTGGACCATGTGCTTACCAGCAAGCGCAGCGACTGTGTCCGGGCCCGCGACGTCTTGCTCTATCGCATGGTCATGGCGTCGGGAACCGCAGCGGCAGCCCTGGGTGGGGTGGACGCCGTGGTATTTTCAGGCCGCTACGCCTCGTGCGCAGCCGTGGTTGCGCAGCACCTGTTGCCGAAACTGGAGTGCGCGGGCGCCCTCGGCCCTCACGCTGCCGAATGGACGGTCTTTCCCCAGCCCCTGGAAGCGGTTCTGGCAGACACAACGGCGTGATCTGACGGCAGCACTGAGACACCTTTCCGAGCCCGCGGCATCCAACCGAGCGAACGACTGGCCGCGAGGTGCGGCCCGCGGAGTCAATTCATTGGGGAGGACGTCATGGCCAAGAAGATCATTGCTGTGATAGGGGCGACGGGCGCCCAGGGTGGAGGACTGGTTCGCGCCATCCTCGCCGACAAGAGCGGGGAGTTTGCTGTTCGGGCCGTGACCCGCAAACCCGCGGGTGACAAGGCGCAGGCGCTCGCCAAGCTCGGCGTGGAGGTTGTGGCGGGCGATCTCGACGACACGGCCAGCCTGACCCGAGCCTTCGAGGGTGCCTACGGCGCCTATTGTGTGACCAACTTCTGGGAGCATTTTTCCGGGGAGAAAGAGACAGCCCAGGGGCATGCACTCGCTCAGGCGGCGAAGAGCGCGGGCGTGAAGCACGTGATCTGGTCCACCTTCGAGGACACGCGAAAGACCTTCCCTCTCAGCGACTCACGCATGCCGACGTTGAAGGGCAAGTACAAGGTCCCGCATTTCGACGCCAAGGCCGAGGCAGACCATTTCTTCAGGGATTTGGGCGTGCCGACGACGTTCCTACTGACATCGTTCTACTGGGACAATCTGATTGGCTTTGGCATGGGTCCAAAGAAGGGACCCGACGGCAAACTGGCGTTCGTGCTGCCCATGGGCAACAAGAAATTGCCGGGCATTGCGGTAGAAGACATCGGCAAGTGCGCCCTTGGGATTTTCAAACGCCCTGACCTGATTGGAAAGACTGTGGGCGTGGCTGGCGAGCATCTCACCGGCGCCGATATGGCGGCTGCGCTCAGCTATGCGCTGGAACAGCCGGTGGCTTTGAACGCGGTTCCGCCCGACGCCTATCGCGGATTCGGCTTCCCCGGCGCGGATGACCTGGGCAACATGTTCCAGTTCAAGGCAGAAACCGAGGCTGCCTACTGTGGAGCGCGGGACCTTGCACTCAGCCGCTCGCTCAATCCCGAGCTACAGACGTTCGCCAAGTGGCTGTCCCGCAACAAGTCGCGGATTCCGCTCGCGTAGAGGACTGGCAGGCTGCCGGCCCAGGTGGCATATACGTCGCGATTGGAAGTCGGCGGGCGTGCCGCCTGGGAGCGCATGAAATGAAAGCCCTGTTCATCAAAGCCTACGGTGGTCCAGACGTCATGCAGATCGGCGACTTGCCGGACCCCAAGCCCCGGCGGGGCGAAGCGGTGGTTGCCGTCAAGGCGTCATCGATCAACCCTGTCGATTGGAAGGTGCGATCGGGCGATTTGAAGTTTCTCACGGGCAGCGCTTTCCCCAAGGTCCTCGGTTCAGACTTTGCCGGCGTGGTGGAGCAGGTCGGCGCAGGCGCGACGGAACTTTCGGCGGGTGACCGTGTCTATGGCGTCACACCCTTGATGTTGCGCAAACCAGGCGCGCAGGCCGAGCGGCTGGCAGTGGCGACAAACCGCCTGCGACGCATGCCCGACGGCCTGTCGTTCGAGATCGCAGCGGCGCTGCCAGTCGGCGGACTGACCGCCCTCAACGGACTTCGCCAATGTGGTGAGCTGAAGAGCAAGACAGTCCTTATCAACGGCGCAACGGGCGGCGTGGGTCATTTTGCCGTTCAGATAGCCAAGACCAACGGCGCGACTGTGACCGCGGTGTGCAGTGAACGCAACGCCGAGCGGGCTCGCGCTTTCGGTGCTGACGTGGTCATCGACTATCGCAAGCAGGACGTCGCCTCGGGCGGCGTCCGCTACGACGTGGTCTTCGATGCCCACGGTCACTTGAAGTTTCCCGCGGCCGCGCGCCTGCTCAAAACCGGGGGCACACTTGTGACCACGCTCCCCAATCCCGCGCTTATTGCCCGTTCGATCTGGCAGAGGATTTTCGGCAGCAAGCTGATCAAGTTCGGCAACATGCGCGACCGTCCCGATGACTACGCCGAACTGGAGCGTTTGCTGGCCACAGGATCCGTCAAACCAGCGATAGACAGGGTCGTCCCCCTGGCAGAAGCCGTCCAGGCCTACACCGCCCTCGAAGCCGGCGGCACCGTGGGCAAGGTGGTGATCCGGATAGCGTGAGTGGACCTGCTGTAAGTCTCCCTGACCTTGACGCCGCCGCTGGCCGCTTGCGAACAGCGCTGGATCTGTGCGATCTTGCGACGGAGCTTGTTCGACAGCGCCTCCTCCGATCCCATCCTCTCGCCTCGCAGCAGGAGATCGCCGTCCAGCTTCGCGCTTTCTACGCTTTCCGTCCTGGCGCAGAACACGGCGACAGCGTCGGGCGGCCCGGCACGTGGCCGCGGAAGCGTTAGTTCATGTGCACGCCTTCGATCGCGGCCGGGATCTGCCCGCGGCCTTGCAACAGGCCCTGCGAGATTTCAGGTGGCGAGAGCTTGTCGGGTAGTTCCGGGCCGCCCGCAGGGCCGGCCCGCGGATGGCGAGTCGCGGGGCGCGAGAGCGTGGGCGTGAGCGAGTTCGAGAGCGCTTTGCGGGAGGACGGGGTCGCGGATCGCGGCCGCACACGCTCACCCAGGCCGCCCACTCATGCCGCTGTCCAGCAACGACACTCATGTCAACTCATCCCCTAGGCCGGAAGATGTATGGACAAACCCTCTTGGAAGGCTTTCAGGGACAAGACTTTCGAGATGTCCCGCAGGCTACCCGCGCGTAGGATGAAGGGATCGGGCAGAGCCCGCAGGGGGGCGATCCGAATTCGATATTCCCGCTCGTGGCGGAATGTAACATCCTTGACGAATCCGATTTGATCCTCGGGGACTCTGCCGTGTATTTGGGTCAGTCCGACATAGCTGACCTTGCGGCCACAACTAGCTAGAGCTTTCTCACGGAAAGCCATTCGGACCCGATCGAGGAACTTCTCGACATTGTGAATCACCCAAACTGAATCACCATGCTTCTCCATCGCACGCGGAATCCTGATGTCTTCAAGCATATTCGGCAACTCCGCAGCCGTGACCCCTCGTTCCTCCCATTCTCCTGGCTCTAGGGTAAACAGGCAGAAGATCGAATGGGGCGCATTTGAACGCAAAGTCAGCGGACCGGCCAGCTTGATGGGCCTTGTCCCAATTCCCGGCAAGCCGATCGTCACCTCGGTCAGCGGAGGTTGGTAGATGGCGATCAGGCCTTCCTCCGCGTCGAACATAGCCTTGCCCCGATTCTCAGCCTTCCGATAGTAGGACAACCGGCGAAAGCGCAAAGCGCCATCGGCTAGTCTTTCCAAGTGCTGCCTTTCGCCAACCTTCAATAGCAACCAGGCCCCTTCCCCCCGGTCCTTTCCGACTACGTCAGCGGGTGACTCGTACATTGGCCCTCCAATATCACTCAGGATCGCCCTTCCTGAGCAAGACGCCATCGCCGTCAAGAACGGAGGTGCTGATGGTGTAGGGCTTGCTCATGGCATCTCCCTTTCGGGTGGCGGCTCGCAACTGCAAGCGCACCTGCTAGTCAACATCGGCGAGGGCGCTAATCGCCTTTCGCAAATCGACCAAGGCATCTGTCACTCGCTCACGGACGGCACGCCAGCGCGCAGTCCAGTCGTCGGTTGGCAAGATGTCGAGCTCGGCCAGAGCTTTGGGGAGATCCTGCGAACGACCGGCGTGCTGAAGCGCGACACGGATCGTATTGGCTCCGCGCAGGACTGCGATGGCCTCAAGTCCAGTTTCCCGCTGGCCCTGGTCGACCACCCTATTCTTCAGACAGGCTTTCAACCTGTTGAGAGTCTTGTCCCCTTTCAACTCGTCGTTGGACAGGTCCGCTTCCGCGAGGAGATCATCGTCGATCTTCATCGATTTGATGACGTCATCGAGAGCGCTCATGCATGCCACGAAATCCTTTCGCGTGTTGCAGATGGCAACAAGGGTTACAATGTCCGTTGCGTTTCTCAGGTGCAACAGACGATGCTTTTTCCCAAAAGCAAGACACCAGGTCGCATGGAGGAAATCCAGCGCTTCGGGCAGAGCCTCAGGGGTGAATGCACGGGAGCGTGTCTTGGCTTCAGCCTCCACAACGCGCTCCCAGCATTTGTTTCCACCAGGTCTGCAGGCGTCCGGCTGTCTAATCTCGGGCCGCCCAAGGTTGCACATCGCCCTCGGGCTGCAGACGCATCTCTCGTCAGCGCCATACTGGATTCCGGCAACCGGATGCGCCAGGTGGGCGCAGGTCCATCTCGAATCTGGCAATGGGCATTCTCGGCACAGCGCCGGCGTGATTCGCACGACCCGATCTTGGCGGGTGGCGGAGCAGTAAAAATCCCTTCCCTTTGAGAGGCGGTAGGCGCACTCCTTTCGCAAGGATCCCGAAAAGATCTCGGTAGAGTCTTCGCGTCTCACAGCAAATTTCCAGGCACTGCTCCTTTCTTCGCCTGGGGCCAACGCAACGATTCCGCTCTGAAGAGCGTGCTCGAATCTAACCACCGCGAAAAGTAATAGGAGATCGTCCACTGGTCTCTCTGTGTCGGAGGGCAGGGCGACACCTTCGAGCGCCGCGCGGCCGACGAGCTCAATCCGGACGTCCTCAGCAAGAATGGCGCTAAGCATGATCCTGGCCAATCCGTTGTCTCGACTGGCCTCAACCTCGTAGCCCCGGTCAATATTGTCGTTCGACCGGCTTGAGATCTGGTGGAACGCAAGCCTATACGCCATGGTGCGAGTGTAACACGGCGAACTGCTCGGGGTCCTGCTGTGCCAGACCTGGTAGACCTTACTCAACGAACAATGGATCCCGGTCGTGGATCCTGTGCGTCGCCCCTCGGAGAAGTCTTTCGACCGGATCCACCAGGTTGCGCGCCATCGACTTCATCCAGTCCCTGTCGGGATCGACACGAATTCCCGCGACCTCGACCGCGCGGGTCTGGAGCTGGATCACGAAGAAAACCATGTAGCGGAGCGTACCGAAGAGCCCCAGTGCTTCCACGCTGAAGAAGTCGCAGGCGTACAACGTGTTCCAGTGCATCTTCATGTACCGCTTCCCCGTCCGCCTTTCCTTCTCTGGCGCCGACTCGATTCCCGCTTCCTTCAAGATATTCGCCACCGTCGGGCTTTGCCCGACAATTCCCGCTTGCCCAGCAATTCGGACGGCTGCCCAATGATTCGCAATGCGGCATGAAAGCCACGCTATTTTGACGCGTGTGCAATGCCGCCGTCTAATCGCGGGCAATGTTCACGTTTCCTAGCGACCCGCCCAAGCCAGACTGGGAGCTGTGGAGTCACAAGCGGCAGGCGTGCCTATGGGAGGCGGTTGCGGTCTCCTTAGATATCGAGCCCGGCCATTCCGCGAACACCATCAACGCCGGAAATCGAAAGACCGAATACACGAGACGGTTACGGCTGTCTGTTGATGACTTGGGAGGTGGACTCCGGGTCATCGATCCTTCTCCCAAGGTCAACAACCGAGACCCAGCGTATACGACGATCGATCTCTTCGAGTTTTCTTGGCTCGCCAAGAAGATGAACTGGGATCTTCCAGAGCAATTTCCAGGTCGACTTGTCGACATCGTTTCCGACGATGGAAGGAATGCATCCCTGGGCACGGTCATCGACGGAAAGCGCATGGTGCGGACGCCTGCCGGCAAGTACGTCCCAGAGGAGCAATGGCGAGCCATGACAACTCCGATCCGCGAGCCAGGCCCGCCTGAAGTTGTCATGGCTACAACCCTACGCAATGATGGCGCGCCCATCCCAGCCGGTCCACTCGTACCGAACACGACGCGAAAGAAGCCAGAGTGGGACCTATGGGGAAGCATTCCAGATGCCTTTCTGTGGGCCGCCGTTGCTCTGTCGTGCGACATACATCCGGACACGATCGACGTGATGAACCTAGGCACGTCAGATCTAGCCCAGTTTACAAAACGCTTCATCATTGCGGTGGCGAACGTCCGCTCTGGAACCTTGGCGACGGTGGAGAAAGAGATACCCACCGCGCGTTTGCCAGACACCGCCATCGTTGTCAATTTGACCAAGTTTTGCCGATGGGCGCAGGGCCTGTCCTATCCATGGGAGCTTCCCAGTGAATTCCCGAGATCGAAGAACGCAGATCCGCCGAAGACAGCACAGTCCGTGGTGGTATCGAATCTAGTGCAGCCGTCACAACCAGAATCCGCTTCCACCAACGAGACGACGGCGCCACCCAAGCAAACCACTGACTTGGCCGAGAACACGCGCGAAACCCTCTTGACCATCATTGCCGGTGCCATCGGAGAGAACATCGAAAACCAGTCCACCGCTGCCAAGACCATCGAACGCAGACTTGAGAAGTGGGGCATTGACAGCCCAAAGCATCGCCAGATCCTCAACTGGCTAAACGAAGCCAAGCGAGTTCTGGACGGACGCAAGGAGAAGGACTAACCCGGTAAGTTACGCAATTGCGCTGTTCCGCGAGCGCAATTGCGTAACTTTTTCGGCGATTGCGCCCTCGTCCTAGCCTTTGCGGCTAAAACGAGAAACGCGACCTGTTGAAGCAGGTCGCGTTTAGGGGCTCCCGAGGGAGTCTGCGTTCTTGGCTGAACTCAGACATCCTGCCACAACGGCCGCCTCGAATCAATGCCCGGTTGGGACAACGGGTTACGCACGAGGAGCGGTCATGCAGAAAAACAAGCAACGGCGGAGCCATGTCACCCCAACCGAGCGCAAGCTCTGGCGTTGGAGGATTGACGCGCTAGCCAGCAAGTAGCTGGGCCAACCCGGCGAGTCCAGGTACTACTTCTTGGGCTCGCTCTTCGGTGGCGTGTCCCACCACGCGCTCTTGCATGAAGGGCATAGCCTTGGCTTGGACGTCTCGCCTTTCTTGCCAGGCGGCGCGTTGCGAGATGTCCTGGCCACCCATTCGTGGGCGCAGCGCTCGCAGCGGTAGCCCGGCACCTTGATCATGATTTCAGCCATGCCCACCAGAATACCTTGGCGCGACGCCTTGGTAAAGTAAGAGTTTTTGCGTATCATGAGTAAATATTACTTGCTCATATTACTTAGCTAGGTAATATTAAGCCCATGGACACGACGAACACGGACCTTCGGCAAGAACGCGGACGCCTTCTCTCTCGGAACAAGGGGATCAAGCACATCGCTGGCGTGACCTGGCTTGTCCCTTCCCAGACGCAGCCCACAGGCGGATACGTCGTCAACACCGCCGAATCTACGTGCTCTTGCCCTGACTACGAGCTTCGCCGCTGCCGCTGCAAGCACCAGTGGGCGGTCGAGTTCGCGCAGACCATCGAAACGCATTCAGACGGTTCGCAGACTGTCACCGAGTCCATGAGCTACAGCCGAACCACACACGAGCAGGACTGGGGCGCGTACAGCCAAGCGCAGTGCGAGGAGAAGAGCACTGTCCAGGCTCTTCTGCGCGGCCTGTGCGACGGCATCAAGACGCCAGCCCACACCGGCCGTGGTCCCAAGCCGATCCCGCTCTCTGACGTCGTCTTCGCCATGACGATGAAGACCTACACGCTCATGTCCGCCCGTCGCGCGACCACTGATATCGAGGCCGCTGCATCGGATGGCAACATGTGCGCCCCGCACTACAACAGCACCCTGGCTGCGTTTGCCAAGCCCGCGATGACCGCGCTGCTGACCTCGCTCATTGAGAAGAGCGCGGCCCCGCTGGCCGGTATCGAGACTTCCTTCGCGGTCGATTCCACCGGCTTCGGCACATGCGTCTACCGCCGCTGGTACGACGCCAAGTACGGCAAGCAGATGAAGCAGGCCACCTGGCTGAAGGCGCACGCCATCGTCGGAACCACCACAAACGTCATCACGTCGGTCAAGGTCACAGGCAGCGACGGCGCCGACTCGCCTCAGCTTCCCGGCTTGGTCGCCGCCACCAAGCAGAGTTTTGGACTCGCCGAAGTTTCGGCCGACCGCGCCTACCTCGGCCACGAGAATCTGGCCGCCATCGACGCCGCTGGCGCCGCGCCCTTCATCCCCTTCAAGGTCAACAGCCAGGACAATGGCTCGCCCGCGTGGCGGAAGATGCGAGCCGTGTTCCTGTACAAGCAAGACGAGTTTCTCGCGGCCTACGGCAAGCGTAGCAACGTCGAGGCTACCTTCTCGTCCATCAAGCGGAAGTTCGGCGCCGCCGTGCGGTCCAAGACCTTCACCGCGCAGGTGAACGAGATCCTGTGCAAGGTGCTCTGCTACAACCTGGCCTGCCTGGTCCATGCCATGCACAAGCTCGGAATTGAGCCGAGCTTCTTGGTGACGGTAGCCGCATGAACGACCTCACCCAAGAAGAGCAAGACCGCGTGCGGGTGGCAATCCGCTTTCTGCGAATCCGGTTCGGGAAGGCGATGCTGCTTGCCAAGGCGCTGGGCTTCAGGGCTTCCACCATTCGTAGGGTGCTGGAAGGACGCGACATGGTGAGCCCAACCATGGTCATACGCGTGGCGCGGCTAGCGCAGGTCGCGATAGATGACGTGCTCGCGGGGAAGTACCCAGCCAAGGGGATGTGCCCGCACTGCGGGCACGTCTCCATCTCCAATGACTAGCTCTGCTCACGTATGAACGCCACGACCTGTTCCAAAGCCGCGTGAGCGGTTTCGCCACACTTCTTCATTTTCTCCTCTGCCAGTGTCTTTGCCTCTGTCGCTGCCCGACGTGCCGCCGTCCTATTGGCCCAGTCCTTGATATAGGACTTGATCTCTGCCGGCCGACGCGGATCTTCTGGATTGAGCGCTTCGCCCATATCCTTATTGAATTCTGCCTCAGACGGAACCGCAGGAAGACTGGACAGTCTTTCGTTGGCGCGTCTCCATTCGTCCCCCGCAATTCGTAGCTCGCGATATGCGTTCATCACAGCTTCGGATAGGGCTTCTAGCTTCACCTGGTCCATCAGAACCTCCAACCATGAAGAATTGCCCGTATTGCCATTGGCGTCAACCATGACTATTTGCTCGCGTCCGCCTGCCCAATAATTCCCCGCGCTGCCCAGCAATTAGCCAAGTCACTGCGTCATCTCCGAATTGTCGGGCAAAGCCCCACGAACTCGCTCACGCCCACGCTCTCGCGGCCCGCGACCCGCCATCCGCGGCCTTGCAACAGGCTCTGCTAGATTTCACATAGCAACGCCCACTTCTCCCTCCATCAGTGCCAGTGCGCGCGGCAGATCGGGCCGCAGTTGGAGGACTGGTGCCAGCGGATCCTCGCGCAGCCGTTTCATGCGTGCGGGCGCCGTCTTGATGGTGAAGGCAACTGGATCCAGGCGGGCGTTCACCTCGGACCAGCGCAGGGGCATGGACACGCGAGCACCGGGGACTGCGCGCGCGCTGAAGGGGCCGGCGATGGTCTTGCCGTGGCCGTTTTGTAGGCAATCCACATAGACACGGCCGCCCCGCTGGGCCACGGGGCGGGTCATTGTGGCGATGTCGGGATGATCCCGAACCAAGACCTGGCCAAGCAGCTGAGCCAAGGTGCGTGACTCAGCGTGGGTGAGTTGGCCGGCCAATGGAATGAGCACATGCAACCCACTGCCGCCGCTGGTCTTGGCAAAACAAGGCAAGGCAATGCGCTCGCACAGTTGGTGAATGGCGCGCGCCAATTGCACTACATTGGAAAAAGGCGCCTCCTTGCGGTCGAGATCCAGAATGCACCAATCGGGTCGTTCCAGAGAGCCCACTCGGCTTGCCCACACGTGCAGCGGAATACTACCCAGATTGGCGAGGTACAGTATCGATTCCACATCGTCGCAAACGAAATACTCCAGCTCGCCTTGTCGCTCGTCGCTCCAAACGCGCACGCGACGCACCCACTCGGGTGACCAAGTCGGTGCATCCTTCTGGAAAAACGACGACCCGGCGATGCCTTCGGGATAGCGAGTCAACACCAGAGGCCGGTCGCGCAAGTAGGGCAGCAGCCAGGGCGCAATGGCGCGGTAGTAATCGATCAAATCGCCCTTGGTGAATTCCTCAGCGGGCCAGAAGACCTTTTGCAGATTGGTGAAGGCAATGTGCTTTTCGATCTCTGCCTGGACAAGCGGTGGTTCCACCTGCGCCGCCGGGCGGACGCATTCCTCTGGCCGCTTGTCCGTGCGCCAACGCAAGAAGATCGGCTGGCGCAAGAGTCCCTCGCTGGTGATCTCCTTGTAGCGAACCTCGCACACCAAGCGCGGCTTCGACCAGGTATGTTCGCGGCCGCGCGGCACAGGTCCCGAACAGGGCGGCTGGGCCTGTTCGTTGTCGCGCAACTCGCCCGGCAAGGTGGCGAGATCCTTTTCGGGAATGCCACTGCCGACCCGTCCGGCATACACCCATGCGCCCGCTTCCTGCACGGCCAGATGCAGGGCGCCCAGACCACTGCGCAGGCCGCGAGGCGCGGTGTAACCCACCACCGCGAAATCTGCACTGCGGTCGCGCCGGATTTTCAGCCAGTCCGGCGAACGGCCAGCGCGATAGGGCGATTCGGCCATCTTGGCCATGATGCCCTCCAGGCCCAGACGCGCGACTTCCTCGAACATCTCCTGCCCGCGAGTCTCAATATGGTCCACGTATTGTAGGGACCCCAGTGCCGGCAGCAGGCGACTGAGCAGCGCCTTGCGCGCGTGCAACGGCAAGGACCGCAGATCGCGGTCCTCGAATGCAAGTAAGTCGAAGATGAACAAGGTGGCCGGCAGGTTCAAGGCCGCGCGCTCGATATCGGGCTGCCGGGTGAGCAAGGCGCGACGTTGCAGGCGCTCGAAGCTCGGGCGACCCCGCTCGTCGCATACCGTGATTTCGCCGTCGAGAATCACGTCGGTCGGCAGCGCAGCCAGCGCGATGGCCAGATCAGGGTAGAGCGCGCTGGCGTCGGTGCCGTGTCGGTAAATCAGCTTGCCTCGGCCAGCCTCATGCGCGGCCACCGCGCGAAACCCGTCGTACTTGATTTCAAACAGCCAGCCTGCCGCGGAAAACGGCTGGGGCCGCACTTCCGCCAGCATCAATTGCACTTCTTCTGCTCGTATTGGAGAAGACGGCCGCTCTTTGACCTGGGCGCGCACCTCGGCCCAGCGGGGCGAGCCATCGCGCAGTTCCTCGATGGTCAGCCCGGAGAGAACCGAAGCCTCGGAGAGGCCTTTTTCGCCGCCGCGGACCACATAGGCATCGCGTTCCTTGATAAGCAGCCAGTCCTTCTGGCTTTTCGCCAAGCGAACCAGCGACCACGCGCCCCGCAGTTTGTAGCCGGAAAGGGTGAATCGCAGTTTGCCCTTGGACAACCCCAGCTCGACATCGTCAAGCGGGGTCCAGGTTCCGCGATCCCAAACAATGGTGGGGCCGGCGCCGTAGTTTCCCGCAGGAATCACTCCCTCGAATGCTCCGTATTCAATGGGATGATCCTCTACTTGTACCGCCAGTCGCTTTTCCGCCGGGTCGAAACTAGGCACCCGGGGCACCGCCCACGAGCGCAGCACATTCCCCATCTCAAGGCGAAGATCGTAGTGCAATCGGCGCGCGGCGTGTTTGTGCACAACGAACAGACGGCCAGCGCCAGAACCGCCGCCAAACGGCTCATTTGTCTGGCCGGCTGAGCGTTTGGCGCGATAGTCCTGCAGGGGCAAGATGACCTCTTTGCGCAAAGGTTGCGCTGGCCTCGCTGGCAGCGTTTCTTTGCGCTACGCTTGGATCATGGCGCGGGCAATGGCCGGTGCAACGATCTCGTTCGGGCTGGTGTCGATCCCTGTGAAGCTGTATCCGGCGACGCAGCCCTCGGCTGGAATCTCCTTTCACTTGTTGCACGGCAAGGACGGATCGCGACTGCACCAGCAGTATCTATGTGCCAAGGACGGCCAGGTAGTGCCGCGCGATGAGATGGTCAAGGGCTACGAATTCTCCAAGGACCAGTACGTGACCTTCACCAATGAGGAATTGAAGGCCTTGGAAGAGAAGGCAACCCAGTCCATTGCGATTGCAGAGTTCGTGCCCGCGGACAAGGTCGACCCGATCTACTTTGACCGGCCCTACTACCTCGCACCCGATAAGGGCGGCGACAAGGCCTTCCGTTTGCTGGTCGAGGTGATGCGCCAGAGCGGCCGCGCCGCCATCGCCCGCTACGCCGCGCGGGACAGACTTTACTTGGTGATGTTGCGGCCAGTGGTGGCGCCAGCCGGCAGCGGGCTGGTGATGCAGCAACTGCTCTACGCCGATGAGGTGCGCCCCTTGGCCGAGGTGCCGCTGCCCGAGGGTCAGTCGAGTGAGGCCGAGCTGAAGCTGGCCAGTCAGGTGGTGGAGCAGATAGCGTCTGATAGCTTCGACCCCGCGGCCTATCGCAACGACGTGCGCGAGCGCATGCAGGCCGAGATCGAGCGCAAGGTCGCGGGCCACGAAATCGCCGTGTCGGCCACGCCGGAACAGCCGGCGCAGATTATTGACCTGATGGAAGCGCTCAAGGCCAGCTTGGCGGCGCGCGGTCAGACGCCGCCAAAACTGGACGAGCGCAAACCGCCGCGCTCTGCGGCCCCGCACAGTGCGCGGCCCAAGGCGCGTGCCGCGCGGGGGTGACCAAGGAGGAAAGCGATGCGGGTGTGGGTGGGAACAAGCGGGTTCAGCTACTCGCCCTGGCGTGGATCGTTCTATCCAGCGAAGCTTCCAGCCGCTGACATGTTGGCCTTCTACGCGCAGCACCTGCCAGCGGTTGAGATCAACAATACCTTCTACCGCATGCCGAATGTCGCCCTGCTGGAACGTTGGGCTGCCGCCACCCCAGCCGACTTCGTCTTCGCCCTCAAGAGCACCCGGCGTATCACCCACGAGTTGCGCTTGCAGAACGCGCAGACCGCAGTGGAGCGATTCGCCAGCGCGGCCGTCACCCTGGGCAGCAAACTCGGCCCGGTGCTCTTTCAGTTGCCGCCCTGGCTGCACAAGGATCGCGAGCGGCTGGAAGCATTTCTGACCTTGCTGGCGCAAGTGGGGCATGGGCTGCGGCCGGCCTTTGAGTTTCGCCACGCCTCGTGGTTCTGCGATGAGGTCTATGCCACTTTGCGCGCGGGCGGGGCAGCGCTGTGCATTGCTGAGGCGGAAAAGCTGGCGACCCCTGTGCAAGCCACCGCTGATTGGGGCTATCTGCGCCTGCGCCGGGAAGACTACACACCCGCCGCGCTCGACGCCTGGGCCGGCCGCATCGCCCTGCAGCCCTGGACCGAGGCCTACGTCTTCATCAAGCACGAGACCGCAGAGGCGCCCGCTCTCGCTCGCCGTCTGCTTTCGTCCTGGATTTCGTAATGATCGCGACGGTCGAGCATCAATAGAAATCATGGGAAAACCGTGGGGAGTCTACAATTGCATCTCTCGCATTATGGCGCGCGGCGAATCGCCAAAACTGGGACAGATTCGCGAAATTGCCCCGCATGATCGGGTCACATTCGCCGACGTAGCGGGCGTCGACAATGCCAAGGTCGAGTTGGCCGAAGTGGTCGCGTTTCTTCGGAATCCCACCGCATTCATGGCCCGATCAGACGGGCGCGTGCCACGAAACGTGCTGTTTGCAGGCCCACCACGAACTGGCAAGACATTGCTCGCACGCGCGGTCGCGGGCGAGGCCCAGGTTCCCCTGTTCTTGCTCCCGGGCCCGGATCTTGTCGACGCTCCCGTGGCGCCGGGCGCGGCGCATGGGGGCGGCCCGTTTGAACAGGCCCGGCTGCGCGCTCCGTGTGTCGTGTTCATCGACGATCTGGATGCTTTCGATCAGTCGAACGAAAGGGTGGGCGCGCTTTCCCGGTTTCTCGTCGAGATTGACGGGCTCGATCGCAGCGCGGGCGTCATCATCATGGCCGCGACCAGCCGGCCAGAGGTACTCGACCGGGCGCTCGTGCGACCCGGGCGCTTCGACCACCGGGTCTGGGTGGACCGACCCGACCTGGGGGGCGTCGAGGCCATTCTGCGCATCCTGGTTCGCGGGATGCGGCTGGCCAATTCGGTGAACCTGCACCAACTGGCGCGAAGAAGCGTCGGCATGGTGGGTGGGGATCTGGACGAAGCAGTGAGCGAGGCGGTATTGGCAGCGAGCCAGCGCTGTTTTTCCCACCTTGAACCCGAAGATCTCGCAGAGGCCATCGACCGCATCCAGTCGGGCATCATGAAGCGGAACCGCGGTCGCAGCGATGCGCTTTACCCTGCACCCGTGATGCACGCCCCGACCCACGCGACTCCCTAACGGCGCCCGTCTTCACACCCGCTACGCCGCCAGCTCCGGACTGCCCTCTGCCGCCATGGTCGCCGACTTGGCCGCGCGCTCGGCCTCCAGATCTTTCGCGTGCGCCTTGCGATGGTCGCGCGCCAGAAGCACGTAGATTGACGGCACGGCAAAGAGCGTGAATAGAGTGCCGATCGACATTCCGCCCACCAGGACCACGCCAATAGAGTTGCGCGCCACTGCCCCCGGGCCGCTAACCAAAGTCAGCGGAAAGAGGCCAGCCACAGTCGCAATGCTCGTCATCACAATGGGACGCAATCGGGTCGCGGCCGCCGCCTGCACCGCCTCGATCTTGGACAGGCCGCGCTCTTGCTGAACGTTGGCGAATTCCACGATCAGGATGCCGTTCTTTGCCACCAACCCGACAAGAGTCACCAATCCAACCTGGGAATAGATGTTCAATGTCACTGTCCATCCCGCAGTCAATGGGAAGGTCATGCCGGGCGGGCCCTGGAATTTCAGAAAGGTGAAGATAAGCGCGCCGAACATGGCCAGGGGTGCTGATCCAGCCAGGATGACAAAGGGATCGCGAAATGAATTGAACTGGGCAGCCAGGACCAGAAAGATGAGCACGAGTGCCAGACCCATGGCCGGCAAGAACTTTCCACTCTCCTGACGAAGCTGGCGCGATTCCCCAGTGTAGTCGACGCGATAGCCAGGCGGAAGGATCTTCGCGGCTTCGTCTTCCAAAACGCGAAGCCCGCCTTCAAGCGAGCGCGTCGGCACCCCCGAGATCTTGATGGCATTGAGCTGCTGGAAGCGATTGAGGGTGCGCGGTTCCACCTCTTTGCGGATCTGGGCGACCGCCCCAAGCGGCATGAGCTGTCCATTCGGCCCGGTGACATGGATGCGTTCAAGATCCTCGGCCGTCAGTCGCCCGCTGCGCTCCACCTGCGCAATCACCTTGTACGCGCGGCCGTCGATGGTGAACCGGTTGACGAAGTGCCCGCCGATCATGGCCGCCAGATCGCCGCCAATCTGCTGCAGACTGAGTCCCATCGACGCGATCTTGTCGCGGTCGAGCACAATTTCCGCCTTGGCCTGATCGATCTTCACGTCGCTGTCCGGCGGGAAGGCGAATTGGCCGCTCTGCATGGCTGCGAGCTTGATCCGATCGGCGAAGCGCGTGATCTCTTCATGGTCCGCCGTGGAGGCGATGACGAACTCGATGGGTAGAAATCCCGCGCTGGGCAGGGCCGGGGGCAAAAACACCGGGGCGCGCACGCCAGAGATGCCGGCCAGCTTGAAGTTCGTCTCATTGGCGATTGCGAAGATCTGCCGTTTGCGCTGGTCCCAGGGCTTGACCAACATGCCGCCAAAGCCCTGGAAGGGGAAGGTGATCTGGAAGGTGTTTTCAAACTCCGGGGTCTCCTTGAAAATACGTGTCACCTCGGCGCGAAACGGGTCAAGCTGCTCCAGCGTGGCATTGGGCGGCACAAGCATGGCGCCAAACACCACGCCCTGATCCTCGTTGGGCGCAAGCTCCTTGGGCGAAAACATGTACAGGGGAACCACGGCCAGCGTGAGCATGAGCCAGCCGACGTACACGGCGCCGCGGGCCCGCAATGTGGCGCCGAGCATGCGGCCGTAGATTCTTCTGAACCAATCGAATCCCGAATCAATGTGTCGCGGCAGCCAACCGGGCTGGTAAACCGGGTTGAGCAGTTTTGAACACATCATGGGCGACAGGGTCAGGGCCACCACGCCGGAAATGACCACCGCCCCGGCCAGGGCGAACGCGAACTCGCGGAACAGCGCTCCGGTCAGCCCGCCCTGAAATCCGATGGGCGTATACACGGCAGCCAGGGTAATGGTCATGGCGATGATTGGCCGTACCAGCTCACGCGCACCAATGAAGGCCGCCTCCAGCCGTGACCGCCCCTCCCGCACATGACGCTCGCAGTTTTCCACCACGACAATGGCATCGTCCACCACCAGCCCGACTGACAGCACAATGGCCAGCAGTGTGAGCAGGTTCACAGTGAACCCGAACACCTGCATGAGAAACACGGCCCCAATGAGCGACACGGGAATGGCGACCACCGGGACCAACACTGTGCGCAGGGATCCGAGAAACAGGAAGATGACCACCATGACAATGAGAACGGTCACGGACAGGGTGGTGACCACCTCTTTGATGGCGCTCTTGATGTACTTCGTTGAATCGTAGGCCACGGCCGCTGTCATTCCAGTGGGCAGCTCTTTGCGGACTTGCTCCACCTCGCGGTTCACCCGGGCGATGACGTCGAGCGAGTTGGCGTTGGCCAGGACCCACACGCCCATGAACACGGCGCGCTGGCCGCTCATGCGCACGTCCTGGTCGTAGTTATCGGCGCCCATCACGACATCAGCGATGTCCTGCAGGCGAATGAGGGTACCGTTCTGCTCACGCACCACGAGCTGGCGGAATTCCTCGACCGTGCGCAGGTCGGTCGACGCCGTCAAGTTGAGCTGAACCAGCGCGCCCTTGGTCTGCCCCACGGCCGACAGGGCATTGTTCACGGCCAAGGCGTTGCGCACCTGCGCCGGGCTGACATTGAGCGCGGCCATGCGATCCGGCTTCAGCCAGGCCCGGATGGCGAAGGTGCGGCCGCCCAGGATCTCGGCGCGCTGCACGCCCTCGATTGCGGTCAGGCGCGGCTGCACCACGCGGATGAGATAGTCCGTGACCTGATTGTCCTGCAGGATGGTCGAGCCGAAGCTGAGATACATCGCAGCGGTCTGGGCGTCGGATGGCTGCAGACTGATAGCGGGGATCTCGGACTCGGGCGGCAGATCCGCGCGCACCTGGTTGACCCGGGTGCTGATGTCGGCCAGGGCCTTGGCGCCATCGAAGTTCAGCTTGAGGCGCACACTGATGGTCGACAGACCCTGCACACTTTGCGATTCGATGTAGTCGATGCCGTCGGCAGCGGCGATGGCCTGCTCGAGCGGCGTGGTCACGAAGCCGCGCACCAGATCCGCGCTGGCCCCGACGTAGGCCGTGGTGACCACGATGCTGGCCGATTCTAGCTTGGGGTACTGGCGCACGTTGAGCGAGCGGACGGCTTGCAGACCCGCAATGATGATGACCAGGCTCACCACCACCGAGAGGATGGGCCGGCGGATGAAGAGATCGACGAAGCGCATGCGGCCTCAGCGGTTCTCAGGGCGAGGCGCCAGCCCGGGCTCGACCCGCACCGAGTTGTTGATCACGACTGGCGCACCATTGCGCAGCTTGAACGCGCCCTGCGCGACGATCTCCTGGCCCTGCTTCACGCCTTCCACTATCTCGACGAAATCTCCGCGTGCTTCGCCGGTCTTCACGAACTGCTGGCGCGCCATCTTGGCCGGCTGGCCGTCACGTCCCGCCACGACGCCGCCCTTCTCGTCCTTCCGATCCTCGATGACGAACACCGAATCGCCGAACGACGCGTGCACGAGTGACGTGGCCCCGATCATGGTCACCCGTCGCTTCGCCGGCAGGATCACCGAGACATTGACGAACATGCCGGGGCTGATCACGCCGTCCATCTTTTTCACCGCGGCTCGAATCCGGCCGCTGCGGGTGACCGGGTCCAGCGTCGGATCAATGGCGGCAATCGCAGCCTCGGCGTGCGCACCGGGCAAGCCCTCATTGATTCGCACCGCCATCCCCACCGCGAGCTGGGCAAGCTGCCCCTGCGGCAAGGTGAAGTCGATGAAGTCGGCGTCGCTCGATTGCAGGTCCGTGATCGCCGTACCGGGGTTCAAGTACTGGCCCAGGTTGACCAGGCGAATTCCCAGCCGCCCGTCGAACGGGGCGCGCACGATCTTGCGATCGATCTGCGCCTGCAACGCGGCCGCATTGGCGCTCGCGGACTGCAGCCCACTTTCGGCGCTGTCGAGCTGCGCCTTGGGAACGGCGCTCTCCTTGAACAGGGCGCGGGCACGCCCGGCAGAGACTCGCGCCAGGCTGGCCTGCGCCCGCAGCGACCCAAGCTCGGCGCGCTCCACGCGGTTGTCGAGTTCAACCAGGATCTGCCCGCGTCGCACCGTCTGCCCCGACTGGAACTTGATCGCGCTGACCACGCCGGCTGCGTCGTTGCTGACCGTCACCCCGCGCGCCGGCGAAATGGTGCCCACGGCGAAAAGCCGGTCTTCCCAATTCTCCTGTTTCGCTTCCCTGGTCCCCACCACCTCAGGGGGCGGCCCCGCCGCAGCAGCAGCGTGTCCAAAGGCAATCAGCGATTTGATCTGGGCAAACTTCAGCCCGCCCAGCCCGCCCAGAAGCGCGAGAACTCCACCCGTGACAACCAAGTACCGCACGCCACTGTGATGCCGCCAGCCGCGCAGGAGGCTCACATTTCATGCGGCCAATCGCCACTTCCTCGGCAGAGGCGCAAGGCTTGCGAGCGAACGCGAAGGCGACGTATGTCCTGCGCCCAATAGTGGTTCGCCATGGTGAATTCGCGGCGCCAGGCTGCTACAATGCCGCCATGTTCGTTCGCCTGGTCTTCATTCTATCTTTGCTCGGTGTCGTTGCCGGTGTCAGCACGGTTGCTTGGGCGCAGCCCTCTAAGAAGGCCGCCGCCACCGCGCGAGGCCATTACAAGAAGGGCATGAAGGCCTACGATTTGGGCCGTTTTGAGGAAGCGGTGATGGAGTTCGAGGCGGCCTACGACCTCGACGAAAACACGGCCTACCTCTTCAACATCGCCCAGGCCTACCGTCGCGGTCACAACGACACCAAGGCGCTTGAGCTGTACAAGACCTACCTGCGCAAGGCGCCCGATGCCACTGATCGCGCCAACGTGGAATCGATCATCACTGAGATCGAAAGAAAGATTGCGCAGGCGGCTCCACCACCGGCCCCGCCGCCGGCTGCGCCGGCACCCCCCGTCCAGACGACGCAGCCATCGGCCGTCCCGGTGGCAGCGCCTGCCGCCCGGGTCGCGGGCTCGGCTCCATCGCCCGCGGACGACCACCCGGGCCGCGCCCTCACCATCGCGGGCATCGCCACCGCCGGGGTCGGCCTGGCCGCGTGCGCGACAGGGGTTGTGTTCGCGCTTCGCGCCAAGTCCAAGGACGACGAGGCCGCCAAAGGCGTGGTCTACAACCCGCAGTTGAAGAAGGACGCCGACAGCGCCCGGACCTACGCATATGTATCCTTTATCGTGGGTGGCGTCGCCGTGGTCACGGGCACAGTTCTCACGATTCTTGGGGTGACTGCGCAGGGCTCGCCCACAGGGCCAGCCGTGACTTCTGTGCAGCCGATGCTGGGGCCTGGCACGGCCGGTCTGGCCCTCAGCGGGAGTTTCTAGAGCGCTCGTGTCTCGACGGCTGTGGCTCTTCGTCAGTGTTACCCTGGCGCTTGCTGGCCTGGGCGGCGCCGGATGGATGCTGTCCGTCCAGCGGCGACATGACCGCCAGTGGCGCCAAGATGTCGCCGTGTTGGCGCGCGCGGCGCTCGCCCGACGGGATTTGGGCGGTGCCAACCAGCTCGTCCATACAGGACTGGCCCGCAGTCCCGGGGATCCAGACTTGCTGCTCGCCCGCGGGGACATTGCGCGGGCTGGCGGCGACTACAACAGCGCCAGGACAGACTACCTGGCCGCGGCTGGCGACGACCGCACAGCGGCGGAGGCGCGGGGTCGTTTGTTCGACATGGCGCTGGGCATTGGCGCCAGCGAGGACGCAGCCCACCACCTCGAAATTCTCGAGCAGCGGCTAGGCACCGAGGATCCACAGGTGAAACAGAGGCGGGAGCGCTTGAAAATTGCGCCGGCAGGTTCCCATCCGCGGTGAGATGTCCGTCCATGAGCCGGAACTCTCGAATCTGTCGCCATGACACGACCAAATGGGTACAATCCGGCACGCGCGATGACTGAAATTCTGGGCACTCGGCGGTCTTCGGTTCTGGCCTGCACGGTTCGGGGTGTTGTTTTGGGCGTGCTGGCTACCCTCTGGGGCTGCGGTGGCGCGTCGGGGCCGCAGAACGGGGTTCAGCAGTGCGCGCCCGCGGGCACAACGCCTCGCTGCCCGGGTGGCTACACCTGCCAGTCCGACAACCACTGCTGGAAGAATGGCACGGGTCCTGGAACCGACGGCGGGACCGGCAACCCCACCGACGGCGGGAATCGCACTGACGGAGGAAGTTTCGCCACCGACGGCGCACATCCTCAAGGTGGTACTGACGGCGGGACTCCGCCCAATCTCACCGACGGCGCGATCCTGCCCAATCCCGCCGACGGCGCGGCTCCGCCCAATCTTACCGACGCTGCGTCTGGTGGAAATGACGGACCGTCGGGTTCGACCGATGCGCCCGCCCCGCGGGACGCACGCCAGAACCCGGATTT
>Ga0265316_10000573_pt1 | contig 41152 bp, 27 predicted proteins | sample 4522metaG_FD_202092 | JGI IMG/M metagenome (GOLD analysis project Ga0265316, IMG submission 202092) | Rhizosphere microbial communities from Carex aquatilis grown in University of Washington, Seatle, WA, United States - 4-5-22 metaG | ecosystem: Host-associated > Plants > Roots > Rhizosphere >... | reverse complement strand
AGCTTTTCCAGAAGGATGTTCGCACCATCAACGAACACCTCCAGAACGTCTTCGCCGAGGGGGAGTTGGCGCCCGATTCAGTTATCCGGAAATTCCGGATAACTGCCAGCGACGGCAAGAGCTACGAAACCCAGCACTACAACCTGGATGCGGTCATCGCCGTGGGCTACCGCGTGAAATCGCCCCGGGGGACGCAATTCCGCCAGTGGGCCACCGCCCGCCTCAAGGAATACATGGTGAAGGGGTTCACCATGGACGACGAGCGGCTGAAGAACCCGCCGGGCAAGGGTCACATCGACCACTTCGACGAGCTGCTGGAACGTATTCGCGACATCCGGGCCAGCAAACGGCGAGTCTACCTGCGCGCGCGGGAGATCCTGGCGCTGGCGTCGGACTACTCGCCGTCTGAGCCAGAGACGCAGGTCTTCTTTCAAACTGTGCAGAACAAGATGCACTTCGCCGCTACCGGCAAGACCGCGCCTGAGCTTATCGTCGAGCGGGCTGACGCCAACTTGCCGAATATGGGTCTGACGTCGTGGAAGGCCACATGGTCCGCAAAGGGGATATCACGGTCGCGAAGAACTATCTCAACGAAGACGAGATCAACGGGCTGAACCGTATCGTGGTCATGTTCCTGGATTTCGCGGAAGACCAGGCACTGCGACGCAAGCAGATCTTTCTCAACGACTGGAAGACGCGCCTAGATGAGTTTCTGAAGTTCAACGATCGCAAGGTTCTTCCCGATGCTGGTCACGTGAGCCGAGAGAGCGCCGACCAGAAGGCGGCGGAGGAATACGAGCGTTTTGCCGGTCGCCGCCGAGCGCAGATCGAAGAGGACGCCCTCAACGAACTAGGAGCTGCCGTGAAGAAGCTTGCGCGTCAGACAAAGCCGAGCAAAGGCCACAAGCCATGAACGAAGCCGAAACCCGCGCCGAGCACATCGACCCTGCCCTCGCGGCTGCGGGCTGGGGTGTGGTCGAGGGCAGCCGGATTCGGCGCGAGTATCCCATCACTCTGGGGCGGCTGGAGGGGCACGGGCGGCGGGGCAAGGGGCTCACGGCCGACTATGTGCTTGTCTATCGCAACAGCAAGCTGGCCGTGGTCGAGGCCAAGTCTTGGGATGAGGCGCTGACCGAGGGCGTGGGGCAAGCCAAGAACTACGCGGACAAGCTGGCGATCCGATTTGCCTATGCAAGCAACGGCCAGGGCGTGTACGGCATCGATATGCAGACCGGGCGCGAGGGCGTGCTGCCCGGTTTCCCCACGCCCGACGAGCTGTGGAGCCGCACCTTTGCCAAGCAGAACGACTGGCGCGACCGCTTCGCGGCGGTGCCGTTCCCGGACAAGAGCGGCTCGTGGCACATTCGCTTCTATCAGGAGATCGCGGTCGAGCGCGTGCTGGAGAAGATCGCGACGGGCAAGGACAGGATCCTGCTGACCCTGGCCACGGGCACCGGCAAGACGGCGATTGCTTTTCAGATCGCGTGGAAGTTGTTCCAGGCGCGATGGAACCTGGGCGGCGAGCCCACGCGCCGGCCGCGCATCCTGTTCCTGGCCGATCGGAACAACCTGGCCGATCAAGCGGTCAACGATTTCACGTCGTTCAACGCCTTCAAGGAAGACGCCTTCGCGCGGGTCAGTCCCGAGGAGATCCGCAAGAAGGGCAAGGTGCCGAAGGACGCCAGCCTGTTCTTCACCATCTTCCAGACCTTCATGAGCGGGCCGCCCGATGCAAAGACAGGCGGCAAGCCCTCGCCCTACTTTGGCGACTATCCGCCGGACTTCTTCGACTTCATCGTCATCGACGAATGCCACCGCGGCGGGGCCAACGACGAGAGCACCTGGCGCGACATCCTCACGTATTTCGCGCCAGCGGTGCAGCTTGGCCTGACCGCCACGCCCAAGCGCAAAGACAACGTGGACACCTACAAGTACTTCGGCGAGCCGGTGTTCGTCTATTCGCTCAAGGATGGCATCAACGATGGCTTTCTCACGCCGTTCCGGGTGAAGCAGATTTCCACCACCATCGATGACTATGTGTACACGCCCGACGACAGCGTGATCGAGGGCGAGATCGAGGCCGGCCGGCGCTACGTGGAAAAGGACTTCAACAAGGTCATCGAGATCAGGGCGCGCGAGGAGCACCGGGTGAAGCTGTTCATGGAGCAGATTCAGCCGAACGACAAGACCCTGGTCTTCTGCGCCACGCAGGTACACGCGCTGGCCGTGCGCGATCTGGTCAACCAGATGAAGGCCAGCAAGGATCCGGACTACTGCCATCGCGTGACCGCCAACGACGGCGAGCTGGGCAATGGGTACCTGCGCGCCTTCCAGAACAACGAGAAGACCATCCCAACCATTCTCACCACCTCGCAGAAGCTGTCGACCGGGGTGGACGCGCGCAACATTCGCAACATAGTGCTCATGCGGCCGATCAACTCGATGATCGAGTTCAAGCAGATCGTCGGCCGCGGCACGCGCCTGTACGACGGCAAGGACTACTTCACCATCTACGACTTCGTGAAGGCCCACCACCACTTCAGCGATCCGGAATGGGACGGCGAGCCCGGGGAGCCGGAGCCGACGGAGCCGAAACCGCCCAAGCTCTACCCGCCCGACGAGCCTGCGCCCAATCCAAAAATGTCGGACGGCTCCGAGAGCAAGCCTCGCCCGGCCAAGATCAAGGTCAAGCTCGCCGACGGCAAAACGCGCACCATCCAGCACATGATGTGCACAACCTTCTGGCACCCCGACGGCACGCCCATGTCGGCCCAGCAGTTCATGGAGCTGCTCTTCGGCAAGCTGCCCGACTTCTTCAAGAACGAAGCCGAGCTGCGCGCGCTGTGGAGCGCGTCCGACACGCGCAAGCGGCTGCTGGAAGGCCTGGCCGAAAAAGGTTTCGGCAAGGATCAACTGTGCGAGATGCAGAAGATCATCGACGCCGAGAAGAGCGACCTTTTCGACGTGCTCGCCCATGTGGCCTACGCCCTGGCGCCGCTCACTCGCGAAGAGCGCGCCAGCCGCGCCAAGGTCGTCATCAGTCACCAGTTCAATGGCAAGCAGCAGGTCTTCCTCGATTTCGTGCTCTCGCACTACGTGGCTGTGGGCGTGGACCAACTCGACCAAGAACAACTAGCCCCGCTGCTGCACCTGAAATACCAGGACTCCATCGCCGACGCCGTCGCCGACCTCGGCCGCCCCGACGAGATCGGCAGGGTCTTCAGTGGTTTCCAGAAATACCTATACGAGCAGGTGGCGGCGTAGTCGTTTCACGAAGCGGGCGGCTTGATCGCAACAGGCTTGAGTTCCAGCAAGGTCCCCACGCGTTGGTAAAGGCCAGTGCGAAGATCGGCCAAGACCTCGTTGGACAGGCCCAGCAGACGCATGCCCTCGGCAACCAGATCGTCGATTTGCGCCAGGTCGACGTCTCCCGCGTAGAGTCCCTCTTGCTTGGCGAACGCGTTGGCCAGGCACACCAGGTTGGCGAACGACACGGGAACCGCGGGATCATAAGATGATGCTCCCTCGATCGCGCTGCTGATTTGCGATGGCAGCTTCCATTTTCGCGCCAGAGCGGTGCCCACCCGTCGGTGCGAACCGTTTACCACCCGGGTCCACACGCTGTGGCTGATCCAGGGAAGGTCGGATTGCTTGTCCGAAATGAGTTTTTCGGCCTCGAGTAGCAAAGCCCCGACCACCGGCTTGCCCACGTCGTGCAAAAGCCCCGCCAGATACGCGGCCCCAGGGTCGGGCGGTTGTGGAACGGCCAGGCGTTCGGCAAGATCCTTGGCAATAAGCGCGACCGCCAGCGAATGCTCCCAGATTCCACGAAACGAGGACCGAATCCTCTCGTTCTTGGAAGAAAAGGCCTGATACATGGAGTAGTTGACCAAGGCGAGCTTGAGCCCCTCGGTGCCCATGCGCACGATGGCTTGCTCGAGCGTAGTCACGGCGACTTTTCCTGGAAAGGCGGCACTGTTGGCCATGCGAAGCACGCGCGAGGCCAGCACAGGATCCCGGCCCACCAGCCTGCCCACTTCGCTGAAGGTCTGAATCGGATCGTCGAGCACCCCCATGCACTGAATCGCGATGGCCGGCATGGACGGGATGAGAAGACTGTCTTTCTCCAGCCGCTGCAGGATGATCTGGGTGAGCTTGTCGACGACAAACGAAGCCTCGCGCTGTTCGCGCTTGGCGAAGGTTTCCTCAGATGCGCCGACCGAAATCGCGCTGGGCACGCGCTCGATGGCGTCGCGCAGTTCACGCATGTTGGCGAAACGTCGGCCAGGATCCTTCTCCAGTGCCCGCAGCACCGCCGCGTTGAGATGAATGGAGAGCTTGGGGTTGATCTCGATGGGCGGCACCGGCTTTTCCTGCACGTGCGCGATCAGCAGGTCGGTGGTCGAAAGCGCGCGAAACGGGACCTGGCCTACCAACATTTCGTAAAGCATGACCCCCAGCGAATAGATGTCGCTGCGGTGATCGAGCTCGCCTATGGCCCGGCACTGCTCGGGTGACATGTACGCCGGGGTTCCCACCACGGTGCCCCCCTCGGTCAGGTGCGACTCGGGAGAGGCCTGATTCCCGATCAGCTTGGCGATGCCGAAATCCAAGACCTTCACGTAGTCTGGATAGTCCGGGTGATTGAGCAGGAAGACGTTCTCGGGTTTGAGATCCCGGTGCACGATCCCTCGTTCGTGGGCCGCGCCCAGGGCCGAAGCCACCTGGCGCACGATGCGGATGGCCGACGCTTCATCGAGAACCCGATCGCGGTCGAGACGCTCGCCGAGGGTCTCCCCCTCGAGAAAGCTCATGACGATGTAGTGCAGTCCCTCGCTGACCCCGATATCGGTGATTTCCACGACGTTGGGGTGGCGGATGTCGTTGACCGCCCGTGCCTCGGTGAGAAAACGTGCGACGACCTGTGGGTTCTGCGCCACCTCCGGCCGCAAAATCTTGACTGCCGCACGACGTCCGATCACCGGGTGTTCGGCGTAGTAGACCGTGCCCATGCCTCCGCTGCGAAACTCGGCGACCAGCCGGTAACCGCCGAAGACTCGCCCGATCAGGGTGGGCGGGCCCGCTATTGCCTGGGTCTCAGGGCACAAGGTCTTCCTATTGTGGCAGGGAACCGAGCCGTTGGAAACAAACGGCCGTGCAGACGCACAATGTCTGCGCAGCCCTGACACTCACCGGGCCCGGCAGAAGAGTGGCGGTCAACAGTGGAAGCGCCAATACGCTGGTGCCACTATGTGGCGTACCTCTTCGGCGGCGCCCTTCTCACAGATCGAGTCATTGGAGTATGATACGGCGAGCCTCGCATGAGAAAGTCCATCACGAAGAAGCCCACCTCCATTTTCATTCGCCAGACGGTGTCTCCTCGGGAAACGGCGCTGATGTTCAGGGCCGCGAAACTCGGTTTGTTCCTGATCGCCGCAAGCGCCGCCGCTTGTCTCTACCCGCCAGTAGCTATCGGCGCCCGCGACGGTGGTGCTGCCGATGGCGCCAAGGCTGCAAACGGCGACAGCAAAGCCGATAGTAGCGACGTGGGTGGCACCGCAAACGGCGGCAGCAATGGGGGTCGCGGTGCTGGTGATGCAGGAGTTGGCGGCTCGGGCGGGAGTCGCGGCAGCGTCGATGCTAAGATCCCGGATGCCCCTGGCGCGCAGCGGGATGTTCCTATGGGCGGCGTTGGTGGAGGCGCCACCGCCCGCGCTTCCGCGACCGGCGGGATCGAAAACCCAGGTGGCAGCGGTGGCTCGAACACTGGCGGCTTGAGCACCGGTGGCATCGCCGGAACCGGCGGTCTAGGCGCCGGTGGCATCACCCAAACTGGCGGCTCGAGCGTCGGTGGCATCACCGCAACCGGCGGCACATCGATTTGCCAGATCTTGGGGACAGCCCCTGGGCCACCTACGAATGTGGTCATCACGGCGATCTCAGCGTCGCCGGGCGCAACCTGCGTTGGCAGCGGTTGCCGTGTCCCGTCTGGCGGCTCGGCAACGCTCACCGCCCCAGCCAGCGTCGGAGACTATGTCTTCGCCTCCTGGACTGGTGCGGCGGGCTGTTCATCGGCAAGCCCGGCTGTGACTTTGTCGAACGTGACCGCCGACACGACATGCATCGCGAACTACCAAGCCACCTATCTGGTCACGATCACGGTCGTGGGGGGCCCGGCGGGCAAGAGCATCACGCCGACATCGGCGACGCCCGGGGCGACCTGCATCGCCGGAAGCTGCCGCGTCCCGAGTGGCGGCGCGGTGGTGGCTGCCGCACCCGCCTTGACGGATTGGTTCTTCAATGGATGGAGCGGAGACGCCGTCGCTGCGACGTCGACTGTAACTCTCACGGACATCGCCAAGAGCGCCACCATCACGGCAACGTACATCAATCAGCGCGAAGATCCATGCGCCAATCAACCGCCCAGCAACGCGACCACCACCAGCACCCCGACGGTCCTCTCCACCTACACAACCGCCGGAGGTTGGCCGACGCCCGCGATGTGCCCGTGGACCTGCAACACCGACTACTGCAAGGCGGGCACTTTCTGCGCACCCACGTACTTGGACCAGATTGCTTTCCTGATCGACACGGCGGACATGTGGTTCGGTGGGGACGATCGCAGCAGTGAAGGCCCGCGTTCCGTGGGTGCCGGACAGGGCGTGACCCCGACCGACACGGTCAGCATGGACCGTTTCGCCTTCAACCTGGGGTTCTCCTTCAAGTATTCCACCACCGGCGCGCTCGGCACCCAAGCGAACATCGTCGAGCTCGACGTGCGGGACGCCAGCGGAGTCATCCAGGCAAGCTACACCACCACCCTCGCCGCAAACTTCCCAGGAGGATGGGTCTACTGGAACACTCCGACGACCACACTTAGCGCAGGCGTCCTGTATATCTTCACCTCCTACCTCACGACCGCCTTCCTTCAGAAAGTCAACGCGGGAATACTCGCCGACCAAACCGCCGCGTACCCCGGTGGCAGTGGCTACGCCGGTGAGGTCACATCGGGCGATCTCTCATCGTGGACCTCGTGGTCCAAAGATCAGTGGGATTTCGATTTTCGCGTCCAGCAGCACAATCCAGCGTGCAGCCATTGACCGACCACGAGTTTCCGGTCGGCGTCTCAGGGCACAAGGTGTTCTCGTTGTGGCAGGGAATCATGCCGTTGGACACGAACGGCCATGCAGATAGAGCGTCCTGTGGAGTACAATCCATCCGCCCGCGTTCAATTCTGGCCCGCATGCGGGTCGACTGACTCGTTCGATTGGGAGTCTTCGTGCGCGCTTCCGCGATCCTTTCACTTATTTGGTCGGCTGCCGCCTGCGGCCGAATGGGGATCGGCCACACCTCTGTCGGTGATTCCGGACCAGACGCAGTGGCCCTGGCGGATGCCCTTAACATGACCGTCGCCGACTCGGCTGCCCAACCGCCCGACGGCCGCCCTGCCCAACCGCCCGACGGCCGTCCTGCCCAACCGCGCGACGGCCGCGCGTGCAAGTGGACCTTTGCCCCGCAAGTCTTGTACCCCGCCCCCTGGAGACCGTGGTTGCTGACGGTCGGTGACTTCAACGGGGATGGGTTTCCCGACGTCGCCGCTGGCAGCCAAGATGAAACCAAGAACAGCGTGGCCGTGTGGATCAATAGAGGCGACGGCACGTTCGCTGTGCCTGTCACCTATCCCCTCACCAGCGACAGCCCCTATGCGAATTCCTGGTCCGTCGCGACTGGCGATTTCAATGGAGACAATTGGCTCGACCTCGCCGTGGTTGGCGACTCGACCAGCATTGGGGGCATCCTTTTCAACCAGGGGGACGGTTCGTTCGCCCCGGAAGTCCCGTTCACCATGAGCAGCGAAGGAGCCCTCGGCATCGCAGTCAGCGATTTCGACGGCGACGACAAGCCCGACCTTGCCGTCGCGACGGGTGGCCAAACCGTCAATGTGTTTCTCAACCACGGCGACGGCTCGTTTCCCCGGGAGTTCACCTATTCGGCCGGCGGCGGCGCTTGGACCATCGCGATCGCCGACCTCAACCGCGATGGCCATCCCGACATCGCGGTTGTCGCCAGTCCAAACGCGGTTAGTCTTTTGAGCAACAACGGCGACGGCACCTTCGCGCCACCCGTTACGCTTCCGCTCGGCTCGGCCAACGAGGGTAACGTCATCGTCGCGGGCGATTTCAACGACGATGGCTTTCCCGATCTTGCGTGCACGTCCTTCGAAGGACAGGGCGTCGCGGTATGGCTGAACCACGGCGATGGCTCGTTTGCTTCCGAGGTCGACTACTCCACCGGTTTTTCGCCCACTGGCATCGCCGTCGCGGACTTCGACGGCGACGGCCGAACCGACCTCGCCGTCGCGAATTCATTCGTATACGACAGCTGCGTGAGCGAGTTGCTCAATGCCGGCGGTGGAACCTTTCCCACCCAGGCAATTTTCGCCACAGGGAGTGTTCCAAACGACATCGCAACAGCCGATTTCAACGGCGACGGCCATCCCGATCTCGTCGTCGCGAACACCGGCGACCAGACGCTAGGAATCTTGTTGGCCGAGTGTCGCTGAAATAGGCGCGGGGATGCTCAAGCCATCAAGGGCAGAGAGCTTCCAGCAGAAGAATAGCCGCTGGTAGATACTGGCTGCGTTCAGGTACACTCCGCACAACTTCTGCAACTGGATGAATCATGCATTCACTTTTCCGCGTCGGACTTGTCGTATCTCTCCTGTCTGTGATGGCGCCGCTCGCTTTGGCCGCGGACGGGCTCGCGCTCACGCCGCCCATGGGTTGGAATAGCTGGAACAAATTCGCCTGCAACGTCAGCGAGAAACTGATCCTGGGAGCGGCCGACGCACTGGTTGCGAGCGGCATGAAGGACGCGGGCTACCAGTACGTGGTGATCGATGACTGCTGGCAGGTCAAACGGGATTCGGCCGGGAAGATTGTGGCCGACCCCGAGCGCTTCCCGTCCGGGATCAAATCCCTAGCCGACGCTATTCACGCCAAGGGCCTGAAGTTCGGGATCTACTCGGACGCCGGCAGCATGACCTGCGCCAAGCGGCCGGGCTCGAAAAACCACGAGTCTCAGGACGCGAAGACCTATGCCGGTTGGGGTGTCGACTACCTGAAGTACGACTGGTGCAACACCGACGGGCAAGACACGCGCGACGCCTACGCGAAGATGAGCCAAGCCCTGCGCGCGAGCGGCCGGCCCATAGTGTTTTCGATCTGCGAATGGGGAAACAGCAAACCGTGGACCTGGGCCCAGGGCATTGGACAACTGTGGCGGGCCACAGGCGACATTCAAGACTGCTGGGACTGTAGCCGGAGCTGGGGCGGCATGGGCGTGGTCCACATTATCGATCTGATGACTGACCTTGGCGCGTACTCCGGCCCGGGCCACTGGAACGACCCGGACATGCTCGAGGTCGGCAACGGCGGTCTCACCCTGGTCGAGAACCGCACCCACTTCAGCTTCTGGGCTCTGTTCGCAGCTCCCCTGATGGCGGGCAACGATGTGCAGGCGATGAAGCCGGAAATCAGGGACATTCTCATGAACCGCGAGGTGATTGCGGTGGACCAGGATGCGCTCGGGATACAAGGGCGCAAAGTCAGCGACAGCAGCGCGCGCCAGGTCTGGGTCAAGCCACTCGCCGACGGCTCGCGGGCTGTCATCCTCTTCAACCGCGGCAGTGAAGAAGGCCCGATCGCCGTGCAATGGGAGGACATTGGCCTGTTCCCCAAGACCAAGGCCCGCGTTCGCGACCTGTGGAAGAAGGCCGACCTCGGCGCAATCACCGGCCGCTTCGAGGCCAAGGTCGAGCCACACGGCGTGGTGATGGTCAGGATTACTCCGCAGTTCTGAGCCCCTGGCCAGCGCCAAGGCCAAGATCGCCGCTGGTGAATTCGCAAGACCCCGCAAGAGTTGCGTGGACTTGCTGCTATATGCCGCGCACCGCCAACGCCTGCCCTTAGTTGAGCCGTACGCTGCGCTCACGGGCACCTAGACCACAGGTAGACGCTCGGCGTGCCCGTCGCTGCGGGCTGATCGCTAGCCGAGGTATCTGCCACCTTCGGAGGAGAAACATGGACATCATTCAGAAGATTCATTCCGCGGCTCTGGTGCTGATCGTGAGCTTGGCCGTTGGTTGTTCGGGAGGCGCCTCGCCAGCCGTCCAACACGACGCGGGCATTCAACCAGGGGGAGCTGGTGCCTCAGGCAGCACGAGCGTCGCTGGCACAACCGGCGCAGTCGGAGGTGGCGGCTCCATTTCAACGGGCGGCGTCCCCGAGGGAGGCGCGGGTACGACCGCGGCTGCCGGTACCACCGTTGTCGGCGGCACCACCAAGACCGGTGGTACTACCGTTCTCGGCGGCACCACCGCCGAAGGCGGAAGCACCGCTGCCGGCGGCACCACCAAGACGGGCGGAACCACGGGTGAAGGCGGGAGCAGTGCGGCCGGCGGAACAACACTTGTCGGCGGCACCACTGTTGAGGGCGGAACCACCGCTAGCGCCGGCACCACCAAGACCGGTGGCACCACTGCTTCCGGCGGAACTACCGTCGCTGGCGGTACCACCGAGACGGGTGGGACGACTTCCACCGGCGGCACCCCTGTCACCGGTGGCACCACTGTCATTGGCGGCACCACTGTCGCTGGTGGGACCTCCACTGCCGGCACCACGGCCACCGGCGGGGTAGCCACTACGGGCTGGGCGACTATCCACAACGACTTCTTTTGGTACGACACCGACGGCAACCTGATCAACGTGCGCAGCGGAGCCCTTCGCAAGTTTGGTGACACCTACTACTGGTACGGCGGAGCCCCGAACGACCACAATCAAACCTGCTATTCGTCGCCCGATCTAGTTCATTGGACCTACAAGGGCTACGTGCTCACGACCACAGGCGATGCCAACCGAATGGACATTCTATACAACGCCACAACCAAACAATACGTGATCTTCCTGAAATACATTGGGAATGGCGCCTATTTCGGCATAGCAACTGGTTCCACTCCCGACGGACAATTCACATTCAAGAGCCAGACACTCGTAGATAACGCTGTGATTGGGGACATGTCTGTGTTCCAAGACGACGACGGGACGGCGTATCTGGCCTATGTTTGGTGGGGCACTGGCACCAACAAAGCCCACGGAATATATCGATTGTCGGCGGACTACTTGACCCTCGACAAGCAAATGTACCTATGGAACGAGGGCAGTCGCGAAGCCCCCCACATGTTCAAACGCAACGGCGTCTATTACTACGGGGTCTCCGAAACCAACGGCATTCAGCCGTCAGCCACCCGCTACTACACGGCAACCGTCCTGACCGGCCCTTGGTCCGCTGAAACCATGGTCACCACGCCCGGCTCGACCACCACCTACGAAACCCAGTGCGATTTCGTATTCCCGTTTACGGGCCCGCAGGGGACTGTTTACATGTTGGACGCCGATCGTTGGATACCCACGGCAGGATTTCAGGGCGACTACCTGTGGCTGCCTTTTGAATTCGGCACCGGTCTGATCCCAGAGATGGACTACTATCAGGATTGGGACCTGAACGCGTCCGTCGGCACGTGGCGGGCCTTTGATCGTACTTCGCGCGACCTGGCACTCGGCAAGACGGCCACCGCATCCTCAGCGAACGGCGCAAACGCGGCTGCAAGCGTAACCAAGGCTACGACCTATCAGAATTACACAGCCACGCGATGGGAGAGCACGGCCAGTGACCCGCAATGGATCATGGTGGACCTTGGCTCTGCCATGGCAATCGATCGGGTCATTCTTAAATGGTACACAGACTACGGCAAGTCATTCGCAATCCAGGTTTCGACCGATAACACAGCTTGGACCGACGTCTACAACACGACCACTGGGGCGTCGTATTCCGTGACCGACGTCACCTTCGCCAAGACCACTGCACGGTATGTGCGCATGAATGGCACGAAGCGAGGCAATGCAAACGGGTACTCACTGTTTGCCTTCATGGTTCTCAATGATCCTTGAGCCACCAGAGCGCCTCTTTCCCGTCTTTTGCCCAGAATACGCAATTACCCATACCTATTGAGCCGTCTGCCACTTTGGGGGAAGCCATGAACACGATCTCGACGACATATGCCCTTGCCCTCGTCTTGCTGGCCGCCACAGCCGTCGCCTGCTCTGGAGGCTCGTCTGGCGCCCACGACCAAGCGGGCACTCAAGCAGCCGGAGCCGGCACTTCGGGCAGCGCCGCCAGTATCGCGGGCACGACCGGTGCGGCGGGACAAAGCGCAAGCAATCCAGCTGGCTCGCCAGCAGGAGCACCAGGCGGCTCCTCCGGCTCTGGAGGTGTTGCTGCTGGAGGCGGTGGCGCCACTGCTCCTGGCGGTGCCACCTTTGTCGGCGGCACCACCAAGACAGGCGGCAGCATCATAATGGGCGGAGCCAGTGTTGTCGGCGGCACCACCAGCGAAGGTGGCAACACAGTTGCTGGCGGTGCCACCGCTGTCGGCGGCACCACCAATACAGGCGGAACCACCGCCACCGGCGGTGGAGCGGCCCTCGGTTGGGTCACAATACACAACGACTTCTTCATATATGACACCGACGGGAATCTTCTTCAGGTGCGCAGCGGAGCCCTCGACAAGTACAATGGCCTCTTCTACTGGTATGGCAGCCCGCCTCCCGCGACCGACCAGGTTGCCTACACGTCTCCCGACCTAGTCCATTGGACCTACAAAGGTGTGATCGCCAAACTGCCCAAGGATGCTAATCGAATGGATGTGCTCTACAACGACACGACCAAGAAGTGGGTGATGTTCTTGAAGTACATTGGCAACGCTGCCTTTTTGGGAATATCTACCGCAGACGCTCCTGAAGGACCATTCACGGTTCCACCAAGCCAGACTCTCGTGGACGGCTCCAGCATCGGAGACATGTCGGCGTGGAAGGACGACGACGGGCAAGCGTATCTCGCCTATGTTTGGGACAAGACCGGCCCCAATCGACAACACGGCATCTACAGAATGTCGGCGGACTACTTGACCCTGGACAAGCAGATGTATCTGTTCAATGTGCCTAGTCGTGAAGCCCCGCACATGTTCAAACGCAACGGCACCTACTACTATGGGGTCTCCGAAACCAACGGGATCGATCCATCACCCACGCGGTACTACACGGCAACCAACCTGACTGGCCCTTGGTCTGGTGAAACGATGCTCGTCACGCCCGGCTCGTCCACGACCTACGAAACCCAGTGTGACTTCGTCTTCCCGTTTGCCGGCACGGATGGGACCGTTTACATGTTGGACGCCGATCGTTGGAAGCCAAGCGGAAATTTCATGGGCAACTATGTGTGGCTGCCATATGATTTCAGCGCCACTGGCGCGCCAACGGCGAATTACTACCAGGATTGGGATTTGAACGTGGCCGCCGGCACGTGGAGGCAATTCGACCGTACTACGCGCGACTTGGCTCTCGGCAAGACGGCCACCGCCTCCTCCGAAAGCAGCGGAAATCCAGCCGCGAGCGTAACCAAGGCCACAACCTATCAAAACTACACAGCCACGCGATGGGAGAGCACGGCGAGCGACCCACAAACGATCATGGTGGACCTCGGCTCTGCCATGGCGATCAATCGGGTAATTCTCAAGTGGTACTCAGACTACGGCAAGACATTCAAAGTCCAGGTGTCAACTGATTCCACTGCCTGGACCGATGTCTTCAGCACTACCGTCGGGGCGTCGTATTCAGTCACCGACGAGAAATTCGCCACGACCACGGCGCGCTACGTGCGAATGAATGGCACGCAGCGGGGCAATACCAACGGATACTCGTTGTTCGCGTTCATGGTGCTGAACGACCCATAGCCTACGAATCTTGGAAAGGGTTCTGGAGCCCGCAAAGCGTTTGCGATGGAAAGGCGACAGGTTGTACGAGCGACACGGGCAGCGGCCTGCGTTCCGCGCCGCATGGTACAATACGGACTTTCCTGCCTGAGAGTCCCGACCGTCCATGTCCTTTCTTGCACCTGTCTTGGTATTCCTCCTGTCAATTGCAGGAGATGGCATCGATGCTGGCATGCCGCGATCCGAATCCCAGGCCGGGGTGAGGCTGTCTCGCGGAGTTGTCATCGTGCTGCGCCCGGCGGATGTTGACGAGTTGACCCGCACTGCTCTGGCCCGGGTCGCCGGAGAGCTGACTGCGGCCGAGTTCCAGACCGCGTTTGTCACCCTCGACCCGCGCCAGGATCCCACGACGCAGGTCGAGACCGTGGCGCCCGAGTCCCGTGCGGTGGCCGCGTTTGCCATAGCTCACATTGGCGATCCTCAGGGCCACACGATTGCGATTTGGGTTTCGGACCGGGTGGGACGGCGAACCAGCATTCTGCGAATGACAGTCGAGGGCGACGACATCAGCCACGATGCCGCGGTACTGGCGGTGAACGCAATCGAACTGATTCGCGTCAGCCTTGCGGGCCTGTGGCCCGCGCCGCCCCAAGCTACCACCCCAGAACGCGCAGCCGCGCCCTCGCCGGGAACACAGATCACAATTGGCGCGGGAATCGCCGCCCAGCAGGATATTTCGCAGCAATGGCCCCAATTGATGGGTTCATTGATGGCAATGGTGACCTGGCCGCGTGGACTGGGGATAAGGGCCGAGGTCGGCGGCCTCGGCCCGGCTCTGACCCTTAACGGAAACGATGGAACCGCCACCGTGTACCGTCAGCACGCTTCCCTGGGACTGACCTGGACTTTCCTGCGGCGGACGCGGGTCAGGTCGTTCGTCGCACTGTCGGCCGGCGTGGCGCACCTTAGCGGCCAGGGCGCGACCAATGATCCTGCACGAGCGTTTCCGCGTTCCGGTTCCGCATGGTCGGCGCTGGGTGCCGCCGGAATTGCGGCAGCGCTTCGCCTGGGTGGCAGGTTCTGGCTGGCGGCAGAAATCGATTGCCTTGAGACCCTGCCACCACTGGTCGTCCGTATCGCCGGCACCGACAACAAGCAATTTTCCCGCCCCGGAGTCCTGTTCAATGTTGGGCTACAGATCAGTTTCTAGGGTACTTGTTCTGCTAGCGGCACTGGCGGCCTGCTCGCCGCGAACTCTGACCCTGGTGGAGTTAGATTCGGACGGCGGTTCCTCCGATGACGCCACCTCCGCGACCTTGTCGCGGGGTCTGGTGGGTCTGTGGCACCTCGACGATCCGTCCGGCAGCGCGGTAGCCCGCGATTCGTCGGGCAACGGCAATGACGGTACACTGGTCGGTCTGGATCCGGCGCTGGCCTGGGTTGCCGGCCGTCAGGGCGGAGCTCTCAACGCCAATGGCCTCGGGTACGTCTCAGTCCCTGACTCCGCCAGCATCGACAGCATCACGACCCAAGTTACACTTTCCGCCTGGGTCTACTTCGATGGCGTCATTCCGGTGGACTATGGGACAGCGCTGTCGCGACAGATCCGAACCACCAACGAGCAATACTACCACCTGTCGCTGTATCAGGATGGCACCCCCACTTTGTTCATCGGTTTCTCGGCCAGCATCCCAGCCGCCCGCCCGACCGCGCCCCAACCAGTTGCTCCCCGACACTGGACCCACATGGCGGGAACCTATGACGGCAGCCTGGCAACCCTGTACGTGGATGGCGTCCAGGTTGGCTCGCGATCCATCTCGGGGGTCTTTCCCCACGACACAACTCCCCTGGTCCTGAGCGGCAATGGAAATGCGGCGGCGGTTTCCGAGTTCTTCCCCGGCCGTCTCGACGAGATAGCCCTCTACAACCGCGCGCTAGCCCCTGACGAGATCCAACTGCTCGCCACCCCAGTGGCTTTCTAATATGAGGCGGTTGTGATTTCGCCCGCATGCATCGCGGATAGACCCGGGACAACGCGGCCTCAAGTCAGAATCAACGCCGCATTGCATTGATCTGCCTCTGAACCCAACCCATCTGTCTTCGATGCCGGTGCGATCACGACACCCGTGTCCGGACAGTCGTGGTTTTTCAATCGCAAGGCCGGCAGAATCTATACATTTCGCGCCCTTCTGCATGGCGCGGGTCTTGCTTTCGTGGGACAGGTTCTGGACTCGCGTGAACGCACGCTCTTCCCAAAGCCGGGCATCCGCTCCTCGATCTTGTGACCAGAAAGACTCCTTCCCGGAACTATCCAGCTGTGTCAACGTTCCCTTCTCACTCATTCCTTTCATCAAGGAGGCCAGCCATGAAGCCGCGCAATGGCGCGATCGCCGCTCTTCTCTTCCTCGCCACCTGCAACGAAGCGGACCAGGGTCGCGGCTCGGCGACAGTCGAGTCCTCGTCCGAGGCGCTGGGCAAGACTCCTTCGAGCGAGGTTGCAACCTGGCAAAAGGTCGGCGGCAGCACCCTTCCCGACGGCCGCTACTTGCAGGCCGTGGCCTTCGACGAAACTCGCAACGTTGCCGTGATGTTCGGAGGGATGGTCTACAACTCTTCCTCCGGCACAAACTCTCCAAGCCAGGACATATGGGAGTGGAGTTCCGCGACGGGCGATTGGACCAACCGCACGGGAACCGGCACGCAGCCGGCTGCACGTTCCGGTGCGGCCATGGTGTTCGATTCCAAGCGCAACAAATTCGTTCTCTTCGGCGGCCGCGCGGGCAGCGGATTCGACTACCAAGACACTTGGGAGTGGGATCCGACAAGCGCGACCTGGACGGACTTGACCGCGTCAGGAAGCCGCCCCACCGCGCGCAGCCAGCAGGCCATGGTCTACCAAAAATCAACCGGGAAGATCTTGCTCTACGGAGGGGGAAGAAGCGACTCATCATCCTCCGATGGGACCGGCATCACCGTTTCCTACGGCGACACATGGGAGTGGGACTCGGTGGCCCACAGCTGGAGCCAACGCCAACCAACGGCCAGTCCAGCGGCTCGACATGATCTCGGATTGGTCTGGGATTCCTCGCGCAACAAGGCTGTGCTCTTCGGCGGCATGCAGAAAGACACCGCTGGAGTCGACGGAACTCCCACGCAGGACACATGGGAGTGGGATCCCGCTGACGGCACTTGGACTGAGCGAACCACCCAAGGGGACAAACCATCCGCTCGCTACGCCCACTCGATGGCCTTCGCCGGGGGCATCAACCAGGCCTTTGTCTTCGGCGGTTGGGACATGGCTACTGGGGGGAACCTGAACGATTTGTGGGAGTGGGATCCGGTAAGTGGCTCGTGGACTTTGCGCCTGGACGGGACGGAGAGTGACGTTCCATCGGCGCGCATGTATGCCTCCCTCGTCGCAAACGATTCGAAGGCACGGCTCGAATTGATAGCCGGTGCCACGTCCTACCAAAACTACTACGGTACAGGTGGTATGGGTGGGATTCCCGTCCTCCCGGGCGGCATGCCATCACCGTACGGTGGGCAGGGGACCCGGGAAGTTTGGGAGATCGATACGGCAACGTATGCGTGCCAGGATCGTTCATCCCCAACCGATACACCGCTGCCGCGTTCGAATCATGCTTTGGCGTACAACCCGACCACGGCAAAGACCTACGTCTTCGGCGGGGTAGATTCGATGCAAAATGCTTTCGATGATCTGTGGGAGTGGGATGGCAAAACCTGGACGGAGGTCGTCACAGACGTTCGGCCTTCCGCCCGCTCCGACGCCGGCCTCGCCTACGATCCAGTGCGGAAATCCCTGATTCTCTACGGCGGCCAAAGCTATTCAATGCAAGGCATGTACTATCAAACAGCCCTCGGAGACACCTGGGAGTGGAGCAGCACCACGCGACAGTGGACGCAGCTTTCCCCGAAAATAAGCCCCGACCCGCTCTACTCGCATGGCATGGTCACAGACACGATCCGCAACAAGATTCTGCTCTTCGCTGGGATGAGCAACTACTCGGACTATATCCTCCCGCCGGATCCGAATATGCCGGGTGGCTACCAGGATCCGCTGCGCAACGATGTCTGGGAATGGGATGGCAGCAAGATGACTTGGACCAATCGGACGTCTGTTGTCGGCGCAACTGCGCCGAGTCCTCGTCAGTATCCGATCCTTGCATACGACGAGGCTCGCCAGAAGCTCTTCGTCGAGGAGAGCTCGATGTACGGCTACTACGGCAGTGGCAGCAACAGCACATTCTGGGAGTGGGATCCAATCTCGGCCGGGTGGGCCATGCACACGACATCCGACTATCTCGACTATGGCACGCCCTATTGCGCTTCCTACGATTCCACGCGACGGCGCGAAGTCATCTATGGCGATGTCTGGAGCCAGACAACGGGGAGCCACGAGACCTGGGAACTCGATGCCAAAGGCCCGACCTGGTACGTGCGCTCGATCGACGACTCGCCCTCAGCGGGCTACGGCATCGCCATGGCATTCGACCGCGCACGCGGGGTTGTTGTCCTCTTTGGCGGCAATGTGAACGGCCTCCCGACGGATGAAACCTGGGAATACAGCGTAGCCGGCCTGGGCAATGGCGAGGGTTGCTCCACCAGCAACGCTTCGGCCTGCTCGTCCGGCAACTGTGTCGATGGCGTATGCTGCGAATCCGCATCCTGCACCGGTCCATGCAAGTCGTGCAACGTGAGTGGCCACGAAGGCACCTGCGTTCTCGCGCAGGCAGGCACCGAGGTTCCCGGCAGCTGTTCCAGCGGACAGGCCTGTGACGGCAGTGGAAGTTGCAAGACCACCAATGGCCAAACCTGCAGCAGTGGCAGCGCGTGCGCCTCGGGTTTCTGCGTGGACGGCGTATGTTGTAACAGTGCATGCAATGGCACGTGTGTGTCCTGCAACCAGGCCGGGCTCGCCGGAAAGTGCAGTCCCTACGCCGTCGGGAGCGATCCCGAAAAGGAATGCGGCAAGGGCTCTGGATCCTGCAAGTCCACTTGTGACGGAGTCGGAGCATGCGAGTTCCCGGCGTACGGATCGACCTGTGGTTCTTGCTTGCTCTGTGACGGCGCGGGCACGTGCGACGTGTCAGATCCATCCTGCTACGGCGGCTACGGCGGCTACGGCGGCTACAGCGGCTACGGCGGCTACAGCGGCTACGGCGGATCCACCAGCTACGGCGGAAGGACTAGCTACGGCGGATCCACTGGCTACGGTGGAACCACTGGCCACGGTGGATCCACTGGCTACGGTGGATCCACTGGGTACGGTGGAACCACCGGCTACGGCGGCTACAGCGGCTACGGCGGAACCACTGGCTACGGTGGCTACAGTTACGGCGGCGACACGGGCTATGGCGGCTACAGTTATGGCGGCGACACGGGCTACGGCGGCTACAGCTACGGCGGCGACACGGGCTACGGCGGAATCACGGGCTACGGCGGCGAAAGCTACGGCGGATCCACTGGCTACGGTAGTGGCGGCGGCTTGGGAGGCGCAAGCGGCGGCGGCGGTACCCAAAACACCACTGGTCAGCTACACCGTGCGGGCTGCAACTGTGCATTGGGAAAGACAACGCCTGCCGAGCCTGGCCCAGAAACGCTTTTCTTCCTTGCCGGGGTCGCCGTCTACTTGCGCAGGATTCGCAGACGACGCTAGTACCGATCTCGAAGGTTCGTGATTAGTTCCCCTTGATCACGGTGCCATGGCTGATGTTGGCCCCAACTGTGGGCAGCGTCTTGGGGGCGGTCCAGGTCCCGAACACGTCGGTGCTGTCGCTGTACATTTCGTGACCAGACGAACCGGCGTCAGTGTAGAAGCGCCAAGTCCCAGTGGGGAGTTCGATCAGGCAGGGCGCCTCCTTGTGATTGCCCCAGCCCGCCCAGTTGTTGATGTCAGTGCCGAAATCCCAGGGGCCGTCCAAACTCGTTGAAGTCGCATGCTCGACGTAAGTGACTGACTCATGCTTCGTGAACGCGTGGTAGGTGGTACCGATCTTGACCATGAAAGTGTCTATGTAGTCGGGGCCGATCCCGATCCATTTTCCTGCGCCCCACTTGGTGAAAGTGCCGTCCGTCGGCTCGTACCGGTAGGTCTTGGCGTCGATGCTGACCAATACATGGATTGTCCCATCGGTGTCTTTGAACCATTCGGGCGCCCACACGTTCTTGACCCCGGCAACGCCGCTCGGCACCTGGGTGATTGTGGTCCAGGTCTTCAGATCGGAGCTTGAGGCAACGTTGAAACTCGACTCGGCACCGCAGCAGCCAGTGCCCGCAGGTGGCGTCGTGTGCACCACGTAGAATTTTCCGTCAGTGTGCCTCATGATGCTGGGATCGCGAAGGTTTCCGGTTGGGCCGCCGTACCCGGTGTCGTAGAGCAACGTGAAGTTCAAGGCATCGTTGGACGTGTAGATCATTAGAGTGGAAGCCGGAGCGGAATCGTTGAAGCACGCAAAAATGTAGGGATAGCTCGGTCCAGTGAAGGTGGACCCGCCAATGTTGGTTGCACCGCCCGTGCTGGCTGTGCCACCGGTGCGCGTTGTGCCGCCGGAGCCAGTCGCGCCGCCAGAACTGATTGTGCCGCCCAAGATGGTCGCGCCGCCAGAGCCAGTCACGCCGCCAGAACTGATTGTGCCGCCCGATTTGGTCGCACCGCCAGAGCTGGTCGCTCCGCCAGAGCTGGTCGCTCCGCCCGACCTGATTGTGCCGCCCGAGACGGTCACGCCGCCCACGCTGGTCGTGCCACCCGAGATGGTCGTGCCGCCGAGAATGGTTGCGCCGCCCACGCTGGCGCTCCCACCAGCTTCAGTGTCTCCGCCTGAGACAAGGGGACTACCGCCTGTCGATGTGATTCCACCGGAAGCCGAAGTCCCGCCTGACACAAGGCTGCCACCCATCGCGATGCTGCCGCCAGCTGCAACACTACCTCCTGAAGGAGACGTGCTGCTCGAAACGCCGTCTCCACCCGCTTGCACGCTTGCGTCTTGGGGGGCGGCTGGCGAGGATCCTAGGGAACAAGCAGCGGCCTGCAGCACGAGAACCGTGAAATGAATCTTCAGAATGATGTTCATGGATTGTTTCTCGAAATCGCAGACGTCTTGGCTGACCAGCGTATTGTCGTGGTTGGTCCTAGTGGCTGGAATTGCTCAAGTGGTGACGCCGGAATGGTCCAACGGCTCAAGAAAGTTGTCCCACCGTGGCGGAAAATGCCTACATTCTCCTTTGGCCTCAACGAATTTGTGCCGCTACTGTAGAAGGCGCTGGCTCTTGACACGGTTTCTTTCCTGAGCCGGTTCCCGCCAGAACAGGCACCTATCTTCTCGGAAGACATGCGCAGCGAAAACGACAACCAGGCTAGAAAAGGCGCCAAGATCTTGGTGCTGCCTGCTGCGGATCTTTCGGCAATCGACGACACTGGCTTGGTGCGTGCCATCCTGGATGGGGATCCCCGCGCACCCCGCATTCTTTGGGATCGCTATGCGCGTCTGGTCTACCGCATTCTGCGCCGCTCGTTGGGCCAGCAAAACGAGGTCGAGGATCTGGCGCAAGAAGTTTTTCTGAGCCTGTTCAGAAAGCTGCCGACCTTGCGTGATCCCCGGACCCTGCCCGCCTTTCTGGTCACCATTGCGACCCTCACCTTGCGCCACGAGCTGCGTCGCCGCTGGGTGCGACGCTGCATGCTTCTGGGCGCCAAGGAAGACATAGACCCCGATCTGCAGGCGGTGCATCCCGATCCAGAAGCGCGGCAGGCGGTTTCTCGCCTCTACGCAATTCTGGATCGGATTGGACGTGAAGACCGCATGGCCTTTGTCCTGCGTTTCATTGAAGGCATGGAACTGACCGAAGTGGCCACGGCCCTAGGATTGTCCCTGGCCACGACCAAGCGGCGGCTTGCGCATGCCCGCGCGCGAGTCGACCACCACATCGCAAATGATCGTGGTTTGGCCGCCTACTTCTCGGGAATAGACGAGGAGTCCCCATGACAACCAGCTTAGAACCACAAGACTCCGACCGGGCGCTTCGCCACCTTTGCAAGCTGGCCCGCGCCACCTTTACCGACGAACTGTCGGCTCGCGAACAGGCAGGGTGGAGCCGCCTAAAGGTGAAAGTGGCGGGACGACCACGCCCACGACACACCCTCGCGGTGGGTTTCGGCCTGGCTGCTGCCGCAGCTGCCGTCGCGCTGCTGGCCCACATCTGGTATCAGACGCCGCCCAGCCTAGGATTCCGAGTGGTCGACGAGGCCGGCGTCCCGCACGCCGCACCGGATCTCGCTTCAGCGGGGCGCATCGAGTTCTCCGACGGTTCTCAGGTAGCTGTCGCTGCCGAGGCACGCGCGAGTGTCACTGCCATCGACGCGCGAGGCGCGCGCATCCGGCTCGAACATGGCCGGCTGGCCGCGCGCTTCGTGCAACTTCCCCAGGCAAGCTGGTCCGTCGCGGCCGGGCCCTATCAGGTTCTGGTGACCGGAACGGCGTTCGATGTGAGCTGGACGCCAGACACGCGGGCTCTGGAACTGTGGCTCCGCCACGGCAGCGTGCTGGTCAAGGGGCCCAATACGGGCCAGGGACTCGCCGTCGTTGCCGGCCAGCACCTCTTGGCCAGCGCAACAACCGGGCAGATCGTCCTCGATGCCATGGCACCCGCCGCCCCTGCAGCTTTGCCCGTTGTTCCCACTGCACCGACGCCGGCTGCGGGCCTCGCGCCGATACCCTCGCCTCCCGCTGAGCGTCCCGCGGCTTCTTCGCGCGAGTCGTCGCGCCCGCAGCACGCGGTTCCCGCAGCGCGAGCGCCAGCCCCCGAGCCGTCGCCGACATGGCCGCAATCACTTGTCCGTGGCGACTTCCAGCGAATCCTGGATGAGGCCATGCGCCGAGGACTCGATGCCGTGCTATCGGGCGCAACCAGTGCCGACCTGGCCGCATTCGCCGATGCCGCCCGCTACGGCAGCAGAAACGATCTGGCGCAACAGGCGCTTCTGGCCCAGCGCCAGCGTTTTCCGCATTCTCTGGCGGGGCGTGATGCTGCCTTCTTCCTCGGCACCCTCGATGAGTCGCGCGCCGGTCGCGAAGCCAGGACCAGCGCACTGCAATGGTACGGGCGCTACCTCGCGGAAAACCCCACGGGCAGCTACAGCGGGCAGGCCATGGGCCGCCGCCTGGTGCTCTTCGAGTCTCTGCACGACTTGACTGCCGCGCGAGAAACCGCCGCTTTCTACCTGGCCAAGTTCCCATCGGGTCCCTACGCCGCCAAAGCCAAGCGCATCGTCGAATCGGAATTCTAGCGGTTTCACCACAGAGAGCACGGAGGTCACCGAGCCGGATCGGAAAGGGAAGGGTTGGATCTTGTCTGTCCGAACCCCTTCAACTTCTCCGACTCCGTGTTCTCAGTGCTCTCTGTGGTGAAACCGCTAGCCGTCTTTCTCTCGACCAAAGACGCCATTTCGCCCTGCCCGGCTTTGGTGTAGATCTCGCTGCGTTCTCTTTCAGACAACCGCGATGGCCAACAAGAAGCCCATGCAGGCGTCGCCACCCGTCAGGATATCGTTCTGCAAGAGACACTTGCCCCTCGCGCTCCTGCTGGCTGCCTCCACGCTATTCTATGTCGTCGCCGGTGTACTGTCGGGCCAGCTCAATCTGGCTGACGACTATGGCTACATCGTCCAATTCGGCCACTACGACCGGCCTTTCAGCCTCGCCGGCCTGCTGCAGATGTTCAACGGCATCTCCAAACAAGAGATGCTCCACGACTACTACCGACCCATCTATACCCTTATTCGCTCGATTGACTACCGTCTCTATGGGACGTCCCCCACCGGCTACCACGTCACCAGTCTGCTTTTCTATCTGCTGGCAGTCGGGGCCGCCTATTCGATTCTTCGTAGACTCCTGCTCTCAGTTTCCGCTGCCTTTCTTGGCGCCCTTCTTTTCGCCTTTCATCCCATCCACGTGGAAGCCGTGGCTTGGATTATGGCTGGCGGCTACGCCATAGCGGGAGCATTCGCGCTGGTTTCCTTCGCCCTCTATCTGTCGGGGCGCACTTTGGCGAGCACACTGGCCTTTGCCGTGGCCGCGCTGACCAACCCGCCGGCCGCCGTTATGCCGGCTCTGGTGTGGGGACACATCTGGCTCATCCCGGCCAAGGAAACTGGAGTGCGGCGGCGGCGCTGGCACAACTTCGCAACAATGTCGGCGGTTGCGGCGGGAGTTGCGTATTTGAACTTCGTGGTGTTTCCCCAGCGCTATTCCGGGACCACTTTCGACTCGGCGGTGGCAGCCCGCAATTGGCTGGCCAATCTCTTTTCCTACCTGCGCTTGATGGTCGTTCCTTTGGGCCTGCGAACTCCCTATGAGGGGTACATCGAAAGGCTAGGCGATCCACGCTGCATGGCTGGAGCCGCCGGTCTCGTCTTGATCGCCGCGGCGGTCTTGCTACTGAGAAAACGTTGCCGCCTGGCGGCCTTTGGGCTTCTTTGGTTCTTGGTCGGCGTTCTGCCCACGCTCACTGTCTGGAAAAAGCCCGCGGGCATGGCTGACCGCTATGTCTTCATCGCGTCCTTCGGGTTCATTCTTGCCACGATCGCGTCGCTGTCAGCGCGCAGCGACGGAGGCCTCTTGCCCGACGGACTTCGCGCCAAGACGCGCAAGGCTTTGGCGGCGCTGGCACTCGTGTTCTTGGGCGTCTTTGTTGCCGTCGCTTGGCAGCGGGTCCGGGCCTGGCACGATACGGAGGCGCTGTTTACCGACACCCTCCGCAAAGATCCAGGCAATATCTTCGCTGTGCGGACCCTTGCACGCTACTACTCCGTGACTGTGTCAACACCCGCAAAAGCGGTGCCCTATCTCGAAAACTCAATGCAGCTCACCGAAGGACGAATTTCCAGGGTCACCAATCCTTCACTCGTGAATTACGAGCAGTACAACTTGGCGGAGCTTCGCAATGCACTCGGCATTGTCAGTCGCGAATCGGGCCAGTACGAAAAGGCCATTGCCCTTCACGAGGGCGCCATTGCGGTAATATCAAAGACTGAGCTGGATGGTTCTCGAGCGGCCGACTACTTCTTCCAGATGGGCCTTGCCTACGACAAGATGGCGGACCTACGCAACAAGACTGGCGACCAGCCGGGATTCGTTGCGGCCCTAGAAGAGGCTCTATCGGCCTACCGGCAGAGCATCGAACGCCTGCCCATCCTATCCAACTCTTACCAAAACGCGGGATTTGTGCTGTTTCGCTTGGGTCGTCTGCCTGAAGCCGAGAGCATCCTGGAAAAGGCCCTGCAGTTGACACCCAACAACGTGGAGGTGATTGGCCTGCTGGCGAATTCCTACATGCAGACCGGCGAGCAAGCCAAAGCGAAAGCGCTGCTGGATGAAGCCATCCAGAAGACGGGGCGCCGGCAAGGGAGCGGGCCGCTTATGCGTGAACTGCAACGGCTGGCGGCTCGACTTGCAGCAAATCCAGTGTCGGCTGAAAGCCAATCGTTTGACGCCGGCGCGTCGCTAGCCGCTCTCCTCGGCCAGAAGAGGTTCCAGGAGGCTCTGCAGGTAGCATTGTCGATGCAGAAGAAGCAGGATGCGCACGACCCTTCGCTCCTGAACAACATCGGCCTGTGCTACTACAAACTGGCCCGCTATCCCGAAGCCGAGCGCGCCTACTTGGAAGCCATCAAGCTCCGACCGGACTACGACACTGCGATGGGAAATCTGTCGCTGGTCTATGCCAAACAGAACCGTCTTGACTTGGCCATCTCCTATGCCGAGCAAGCCTTGAAGCTGAACCCTGGCGATTCCAGCATCAGCCGGCACCTGCAAGACTACTACCGTCAGAAGCCCGGGGAACGAGCACAGGAAGGGGCGGCTCGCTAGCGACGGCTCGCGAGCATGGTGGACAGCCAACCCGTGGCTCGCTCAGGAAATCCCGCACCGTGGCCGCGGTTGATGTGGCGGATGATCATCTTGGCGTCGACGAAAAACGTGGTGGGCAGACGATCCTCGCCGAAGGCGCGCGCCAGCACGCCCTCACCGTCCAGCGCAACCACGGTTCCAGCGGGCAAAGCATGACCTGCGACGAACTCCTTCACGGCCGGCACATCTCCCTCCACCGCGACTAGCATCAAGCTGAAATGCGGCTCAAGACTCTCGCGGATGGCGAGAATCTCCGACAGGCTCTCCTTGCACGGCTTGCACCAACTGGCGAAAAACTCAATGACTGTCACCTGCCCTTTCAGGTTCTCGCCGCGCACGCTCTTGCCCGCCAGGGTCGGCGCTGCGAAAGCAGGTGCAGGTTCACCGACGTGTGGTCGCGCCGGATCGGCCGCGAGCAAGGACACCAGCAAAAGCGAGATCATCGGCTGAGTTTATCGCGCCTTTGGTTCAATTGCGGGCCAAAGCAGCACAAGGGCAAAGCGACTGGCAAGCTGGCCCGAATCAGGCATATGTTACGCGAGGTATCCCCGTGACGAGTCAGCGCAACGTCCTTATCCGGCTGTCTGGCATCGCCGCGGCCGTGACGGCGCTAACACTGTGGGTTTCGGGCTGCGTTCGCGGCGCGGTTGGCGCGGAGTCCGGGTCGGAGAAAGCAGTCGGTGAGCCCGCGATCGTGCGCAGCAACATATTGCGCGCCGACTATGCCGGCTCCGCGAGTTGCCGAACCTGCCACAGGAGCTTGTACGACGACTGGCTCGGCTCGCCCATGCGGCAGATGACCCGTCTGCCCGCGACTGCAAAGATCCGGGCTCCCTTCGACGGACGTACCTGGAAATTCAAGGACGACGAGGCGCGTTTCGAGCAGCGGGCCGGCACACGTTTCGTGCGGATCGGTTCGCGACGTTTTGGAGATCATCTATACCGGGTCACGCGGGTGATTGGCGGGCGCACGCGTGAGGACTTCGCGGGCGTAGAAGTTACAAGCACGCAGCCCGACGCCCGCATCGTCGGTGATCCGCACGACGAGGTTATCCTGCCGGCCAGCTACTTCTTCGAGACCAGTTCGTTCCGGCTCAAAGGCTATTCCGTGATGGTGCGCGAGCGGCCAGGGCTGAAGGCCGGCGCCGTGTGGAACCAGTCCTGCGTCCTGTGCCACAACACCGCGCCCACCTTCCTGTCGCTGTGGGGCGCTCTGCTGGGCAAGGACGCGCCAGCCTACCAGGGCGAAATGGTCGACGCCCTTCTGCCCGAGAACCGTCGGTGGGGATTGCAGATCACCGATTCGAGCGCTGTGCGCGCCGCGGTGGCCGATGAGGTTCGTCTTCTCGGTGAAGCGAGCGACCTGCCCGGCGATGTGGCTTCGTCTCTGCGCCAGGGGATCGCGACGATGAACCAGCGATTCGGGGCCAAGCATCTTCTGGAAGTCGGCATAGGGTGCGAAGCCTGTCACGGCGGATGCCGCGAACATGTGCTGCAACCCCGGGTTTCGACATCCTACCAGCCACGCAGCCCACTTGTACGCGTGCAACCTGCGCCGGACCGCGGCCCGATCACTCGCGCCGAATCGATCAACCGGACCTGCGCGCGTTGCCACCAGGTTCTGTTCTCGCGCTATCCCTTCACCTGGGAGGGTGGCCTTCGCCACAGCGGATTGCCGGGCGGCAGTTCCACCAACTCGGGCGAAGCGCGCGACATGCTGCTGGGCGGGTGCAGCAGCGCACTGGCGTGCACTGACTGTCACGATCCCCACCGCGACGACGATCCAGCCGATCTGGCTGCGCTGGCCACGCCCGCCGGCAACTCCACTTGCACGAAGTGCCATCCGGCCTTCGCCGGCCGCGAGGCGCTGCGCGCGCACAGCCACCACGATCCCGATGCAGCGGGTGGCGTGTGCGTCAACTGCCACATGCCTCGCAAGAACCTGGCGCTGACCTACACACTCGGGCGCTATCACCGCATCGGCTCACCCACGGAAACTGTGCGCGTGCAGCGCGATCAACCACTGGAATGTGCGCTTTGCCACGCCCGCAAGAGCGCCGAGGAGATGGTGTCGACCATGGAGCGCTGGTGGGGCAAGCGCTACGACCGCCCGGCCTTGCAGACGCTATACGGTGATTTGCAGCAGCCGCCGCTGCTGTCCACCTTGGCGCGGGGCAAGCCCCACGAGCAGGCGGTGGCGATCATCAGCCTACGCGAACAGAATGTGCGCGAGTCGCTGCCGCTTGTCGCGCGGCAAATTGCCAACCAGCTTCCTCTGGTGCGCTACCAGGCGAGAAAAGCCATCGACGCCTTTGTCGGCAAGGACTGCGGCATCGACCTGGATCGAACCTTGCGCGACATCATCACCGCCACCGAGAGATGCGTTCCGCAAGCCGCGCCCATCGCCCCCGGCGCACCGGTGCGCGAGGCGCCTGCCTCGCACCACGACGACGACTGAGAATCAAAGATCGCACTCCTGGTGAGACGATGTCCTGCCTCGTGACATCCAATCGATCGCCTATCGCGAAAGGATGCCCATGCCCCCGACATCGTCAGGGTCCGACGTCGTCCCGCAATTGTATGCGCCGCCCGCCCATGTCAGCCGGCACGCGCACATCTCGTCGCTTGATGGCTATCGCAAGCTGCACGCCGAGAGTCTGGCCGATCCCGACGCCTTCTGGCGACAGCGCGCCCAGGAAGATCTGTCGTGGTTCCACCCCTTCAGCCAGGCCAGTGATTGCGACTTCGAACACGGCCAGGTGGCTTGGTTCCTCAACGGCCGTCTCAATGCCTGCCACAATTGCGTCGACCGGCACGTGGCAGATCGCGGCGATCAGATCGCGCTGATCTGGGAGGCAGACACGCCGGGAGAAGGCATCAAGGTCACGTACCGCGAATTGCAGCGCGAGGTCTGTCGCCTGGCCAACGTGCTCCGCCACAACGGCGTACGCAAGGGCGACCGCATCGCCATCTATATGCCGATGATTCCTGAGGCGGTCTACGCCATGTTGGCCTGTGCCCGCATCGGCGCCGTACACAATGTCGTGTTCGCGGGATTCTCGGCCGAGAGCCTGCGCGATCGCATCAACGACGCACGCTGCACGACCGTGATCACCGCCGACGAGGGCGTGCGCGGCGGCAAGACCATCCCGCTCAAGCGCACCGTCGACGAGGCGGTCATGGCCTGCCCCACAGTGCGCACGGTCTTCGTGGCCCGGCGAACCGGCAACAAGGTTCCCTTCTATCCCCAACGCGACATCTGGTTGCGCGAGGCCATGAACGGCGAACGCACCTATTGCCCCATCGAGCACATGGACAGCGAGGACACGCTGTTTCTTCTCTACACCTCGGGCAGCACCGGCCGCCCCAAAGGCGTGGCCCATACCACGGCGGGATACCTGCTGCAGGCCGCGCTCACCCACCGCTATGTCTTCGACTACCACGACGGCGACATCTTCGCCTGCGTGGCCGACATCGGCTGGATTACCGGCCACTCGTACGTCGTGTACGGGCCGCTGTGCAACGGCGCGACTACCGTGCTCTTCGAGAGCATTCCGCTCTACCCCGACGCTGGCCGCTATTGGGACATGGTCGAACGTCACCGCATAACCCAGTTCTACACCTCGCCCACCGCCATCCGCTCGGTGGCCCGTGAAGGCGACGCCTTCGTCAAGGCGCACGATCGATCCTCGTTGCGCATTCTCGGGAGCGTCGGCGAGCCCATCAATCCCGAGGCGTGGCGCTGGTACCACCAGGTTGTGGGCGAGGGCCGCTGCCCGGTGGTGGACACCTGGTGGCAGACGGAAACCGGGGGCATCATGATCACACCCTTGCCGGGGGCCACGCCGCTCAAACCCGGCTCGGCGACGCTGCCCTTCTTCGGCATCGAGCCAGTGCTACTTGACGAGCAAGGCAAGGAACTCGACGGCGGCGAGGTTTCGGGCCTGCTTGCCATCAAACGGCCCTGGCCAGGCATGGCCCGCACCGTGCAAAACGATCACGGGCGATTCGTCGAGACCTATTTGCGGCCGTTCCATGGCTATTACCTAACTGGCGACGGTTGTCGCCGCGACAAGGACGGCTACTACTGGATCACCGGCCGGGTGGACGATGTCATCAACGTATCTGGGCATCGTTTGGGCACTGCCGAGGTGGAGAGCGCCCTGGTCACCCACCCCGCGTGCGCCGAAGCCGCGGTGGTCGGCTTCCCGCACGAGATCAAAGGCCAGGCAATCTTCGCCTTCGTCATTCTCAAACAAGGCTGGAGCGAGAGTCCCGAGTTGCTCGGCGAGCTGAAGAACGAAGCCCGTCACCACATCGGCCCGTTTGCCACGCCCGACATCGTGCTCATCGTGCCTGGCCTGCCCAAAACCCGCTCGGGGAAGATTATGCGCCGGATCCTGCGCAGAATCGCCGCGGGCCAACACGACGACATGGGCGACACCACGACCCTGGCCGACCCGTCGATTGTGGACGCGCTTATTGCCAAGAGAGCGGCAATCCGAATTTTTGGCCCTTCGGGAAGCGACAAGGTCAATCTTCGTGAGGGCTGACCGACGCCTCAATCATGGCATCGAGTTCTTCCGGGGAATGCTGCTGACGCGGGCGAAACCAGGGAACGTCAAGACCGTCTTGAAACAGGCCGAGCTGCGCGGACTGGGGGCCGGGCTCGGCTACAACGGACGCACCGGCACGCACACGTCGCACCTGAAATTACCAGTTTCAGCTTCCATGAATTCGCCGCGATAGAGTTCGAAGATGCATCGATTCTCGGGCTGGTAGCCGCTGTTGGGCAGCCAGGCGAAGATCCCGTCGTAGGCCGAACCGACTTCCGGGCCTTTTCCTACGAAATGCACGACTGCGTACTTGCCGCCCTCGATCTCACCCACGTTGACATCGCCGTCCGGGGTAAAGCCCGCGGGGATGACGATGGCAGCGTCATAGCGACACCGCGCCGGCTCGGTAACTTTCGGATTGTCGTGACCGATGCCCAAACAAAGCCGATCAGGTGTCCAAAGATCCCGCGCCCCCGCCCAGCGCGCCATCCGCTGCCACACATCCTGAATGCCACCGCCGACGCCGTAGGGTCCGATGGTTCGCATGTAGGCAACGCGATAGGTGGGCAGGGTTTGCACAAGAACGTCCATGATGTCCTCCTTGTTTTCGCGGGCTTGGCAGCCCGACGTGAGGTCATCATGCCGATCTCGTCCCTGCCCTGCTTTGCCGCCCTTGCCTTTCGTTGTGCACGGCTTGCTATTCGACTGTCCATCCTTGCTCCGGTCAGGCGCCCCACCCTTGCGCCACGCAGACGCCGTCATGGCAAAACGCTCTTTGAACGCACGTGCGAACGCGCTGGCCGAACTGAACCCATTTTCGAGGGCGACTTCCAGAATGTCCACGTGGGGCCGGGTCACCAATGTGGTAGCTGCACTCTCAAGACGCGTCCGCTGGATGTGCTCCTTGAGATTCTCCCCGGTCATCGCTTTGAAGATGCGGTGAAAATGAAACGGGGAAAAGCCCGCCACTGCCGCCAAGTCGTCCAGCGACAACTCCTCGCTGGGTCGAGCGCGAATGTGGTCAAGTACGCGGTTGACTCGTTTCTGGTACTCGATTCGGTTCTTGTTTGTGGTGGCCACGTGCAGCTCGCGAACCTACCGCGACTTTGTGACCACGGAAAGAACGTCACGCTTCAACGATCCCGGCTTGCGGCGCGGGGGCGCGCTTCCGGAAGGCCAGCAAGAGCAGCGCGGGTTGCAGCAGGCGTGGCAGGATCACCAGGGCCAAGGCCCCGCCGATCACCACGATGGCCAGCGGCTTCTGGGTTTCCGAGCCGATGCTCCGCGAAACAGCCGCGGGCAACAGGCCCAGCATGGCCACCCAGGTGGACATCAGGACCGGACGCAGTCGGCGTTGCGCAGCCAAACGGGCCGCATCAGCAGCCGACTCGCCCCGCGTTCGCAACTGGCGCGCGTAGGTGGCCACCAGCAAGCCGTCCTGAATGGAAATACCGAGAATCGAAATGAAGCCCACAGCCGCCGACGTGGAGAAATCGGTGCCTGTGAGAAATAGTGCCACCACGCCTCCGCTGGCAGCTACGGGTGCGCCCAGCAACACGATCAGGGTATCGCGGGCATTCTTGACCGAGCCGTAGACCAAGAAGGTGATCATCAGCAAGGTCACCGGGATGATGATGAGCAAGCGTGCCGTGGTCTCGCGCAGTTGGTTGATCTCTCCACCCCATTCAAGGTGAGTGTCGTAGGGCAGCTTGACGTGGGCGGCGATCTTGGCTTGCGCCTCGGCGATGGTCGACGCCAGGTCACGCCCGCGCACCGAAAACTTCACGGGAACGTAGCGCTGCAGATCTTCGCGGAAGATTACCGATGGACTGTTCTCTTCGACGACGTCAGCCAGTTGTCCGAGGGGCACCTGCGCGCCGTCGGGCGCGGCAACCATGATGGCGCGGATGGCGCGCAGATCACGTCGGTAAGGCTCGTCCCAACGCACGGTGAGGTCGAAATGCTTTTCGCCTTCGTAGACTTGCGTAATTGCCAGCCCGCCGATGGCCGCCTGGATAACCGCAGCCACGTCTCCGGTGTTGAGGCCGTAGCGTCCGGCCGCCGCCCGCGACGGCGTTATGCGAATCGCGGGTTGTCCGAGCGAACGAAAGATCCCCAAATCCGCCACTCCCCGGATTTCCTTCATGGCAGCGACGATCTCGCCCGCCTTGTTTTCGTCCACCCGCAGATCCGGCCCCACCACCTTGACGGTATTCTCACCCTTGACGCCTGACATGGCCTCTTCGACGTTGTCGGAGATGACCTGCGAAAAGTTGAACACCACGCCGGGAAACGCGCGGGCCAAATCGCGTTGCATGTCGTCGGTAAGCGACGCCTTGGTCACGCCAGGCCGCCACTCGGAACTCGGGCGCAAGGGCGCGAGAAGCTCGATGTTGTGAAAGCCCGACACATCGGTGCCGTCGTCGGGCCGACCCAGCTGCGAAATCACGCTCTGGATTTCAGGCCGACTTCGCTTTTCGACAGGACAGTTGCCCGCATCGTCGCCAGGGCAGCCGAGTACGATGGCGCGAATGTGACCGACATAGCGCGCCGACTTCTCCAGCGAGATCGACGTGGGCAACGTCGCGCGGATCCAGAAGTTGCCCTCTTCCAGTTTCGGCATGAATTCCCGACCCAACAGACTGGCCGCGGCCAGCGCCAGCACCACCGGGCACAAGCCGATCAGCACCGCCGAGCGCGGCCGCCGCAAGGCGAAGGAAAAGATCCTCGCGTACACTGCGTGCACCAGGCGCATGAAGCGCGTGTCCTTTTCCTCTTCATCCTGGCTGGCGGCCAAGGGCAACAGGCGCGAAGAAAGCGCCGGGGTGAGAGTGAGCGCGAGGATGATGGCGCCCCCGATAGCAAAGGCATAGGTGTGTGCCATCGGGGCCATGATCACGCCGGCCACGCCAGTCAGGGTGAAAAGCGGCACGAAGGCCACCGCGATGATGAGCGTGGATGAGAACACCGGCGGTCCAACCTCGCGGGCCGCGCTGGCGATGCGCTCGAAGGCGGAACCCCCGCGCCGGGCGAAATTGCGGAAGATGCTTTCCATCATGATCACCGACGAGTCGACCACGATGCCAAAATCCACCGCGCCCAGCGAAATCAGGTTGGCCGCGGTGCCGGTCCAAACCATGCCGAAGAATGCGAAGAGCAGGGCCAGCGGCAAATTGAGCGCGACCAGCAAAGCCGCGCGCAGATTACCTAGGAAGAGCCACAGCACCAGCGAAACCAGCACCATGCCGGTGATGAGATTCTCCATCACCGTGTGGGTGGTCAGCTTGACCAAATCGGCCCGGTCGTAGAGCGTTTCAATGTCCATGCCGGGCGGCAGAATCCGGTTCCGGCGAATGGCGTCGACCCGATCGTGAATGCCCTTGACGGTGGAAAGCGAGTCGCCCCCGTAGCGCATGAGCACGATGCCTTCCACGATGTCCGGTTCCCCGTCGCGGCCCACGATGCCCAGGCGCGGGGCCGCGCCCACATGGACCGCGGCCACGTCGCGCACGCGAAATGGCACGCCCTTCTGTGCAGCAATGGTGATGTCCTCGATGTCGCGCACCGAGCGAATCAGCCCGATGCCGCGCACGTCGAAAGACTGCTCACCCAGGGTGATACGCTGTCCGCCCACGTTCTGGTTGGCGTTGGCGATGGCGGACTGCAGCTGCGCCAGGCTTACATTGAAGCCGCGCAGACGAAAGGGATCCACGTCCACGTGATATTGCTTGGTGAGCCCGCCAAAGCCCACCACGTCGATCACTCCCGGCACTTGGCGGAATTGCTTTTCCAGGATCCAGTCTTCGGCAGTCTTGAGATCCGCTGCCGTGTAGTCCTTGCCCACCACTTTGTAGCGGTACAGCTCGCCGATGGCGCTCCAGGGAGAGAGCTGGGGTTGCACCCCTGCGGGCAGGTTGACGAAACTGAGCTGGTTGAGTACGCGCTGTTGGGCAGTGGCGTAGCTGGTGTCCCAGCCAAAGTAGAATTTCACGTCGGCCAGGCCGAAGAGCGACTGTGAACGCACGTGTTCCAGCCCTGGCATACCGACCAGGCCAGTTTCGAGCGGCAGCGTAACGTAGCGCTCGACCTCCTCTGCACTCCAGCCTTCCGGCTGCCCGATGACTTCAATCATTGGTGCCACGGGGTTGGGGTACGCCTCGATGTCGAGGTGCATGAACGAGTGAATACCGACGCCAACCAGCGCCAAGGCGGCCATGAGCACCAAAAAAGGCGCGCGGACAGCTGCCGAAACCAACTTCTCGATCATGGCTACAGCTTCGAGGAAAGCAGGATGGCGCCCGAGACCACGATGCGCTCACCCTGGACCAAATTGCGCAGCACTGGCAGGTACTCGCTGCCCAGCTCTTCGTTGACCACCACCGCTCGGCGCTCGAAGCGCAGCCGGCCATCGGGCGCCTTGCCTACCTCCACGAAAACCACCGTCTGATCAGCGAGGCGAAGAAGCGCGCTGCGTGGGATGGCGAGCGCGACTTGGCGGTCCACCGGCAGGGTTACGGTGGCGTACATCTCGGGCTTAAGCGCCCCGTCGGGATTGGCGATCTTGCAGCGGACCTTGGAGGTGTGGGTCGCAGGGTCCAGCGTGTTCGAAACCCAGTCGGCCAGGCCGCGGAAGACGCGACCCGGATAGGACACCACGCTGGCCAGACACTCGGTTCCGGTTTTCACCCGGCGCAAGTCCATCTCGAAGACCTCCGCCAGCACCCACACGCTGTCCAGATCGCCCACCGTGAAAAGTTCGATCTCGGTTCCCCCCGAGTACTGACCTTGCACCTCGGCGCCGGGGTTCACGTTGCGCGCGATGATCTCGCCGTCGATGGGCGCGCGCAGAGTGTAGGTTTGGTTGGATCCAGAGGAGCTGCCGCGCAGGATGCGTGTCTTCTTTCTGGCTCGATCCAACTCGGCCTTGGCCTTGCCGTGGGTGGCCTGCGCGCCCTCAAAATCGCGCTGTGATCCAGCGCGCAGGTCGAACAATTCCTTCTGCCGATTGGCATCCTTCTCGGCTGCGCCAAAGTCTGCCTGTGCCTTGGCAAGGTCGGAATAGGCTGCCGCCACGTCGGGAGATTCGATAAGCGCCAGTGGGTCGCCCTTCTTCACCCGCTGGCCAGGCTCGGCCTGGATCTTGACCACCCGGCCGGTCACTGGAGACAAAACATGTGCCACGTGCAAATCGTCAAAAGTCACACGTCCGCTCGCCACCACGACGCCGCCCACCGGCTGGGGTGCGAGCGGCTCGACGATAAGCTTGGCCGCGCCCACCTGCTCGGGCGCAAGCCACACCTCTGTCGTCGGCGACGCGGCCATTGGCGCGAGGACGACGCGCCTGTGACAGCCGGGCGCGACGCCCGCGACAAGAACAAAAGCGGCGACAGAACAGGTGAAGATACGACTTCGTTGAGAGATGACGGGCACAGGACACACTCCTCATGGACGAGCCGTGAGGACTCGTTGCTCCCTCATTCACAGCAAGATGCGGGCCGACGCGTTTCTGAAGCGCGCGGCGTGGCGCGAGAAGCCCACAACACACAGGGAGGAGCACGCCCGCACTTGCTGGACCAAGTGGCTACGCGCGCCCGCCATGCGTGGCAGAAGTGCACAGGTGGGACAAAAATAGCCAGCGTGATAGAGCCGGCTCGTGCCGCCGGCTCCCGCTTCGCAAGCCTCAGTCCTTGAGCTTCCGGTAAAGCGTCCGCCGGTTGATTCCTAGGCTGCGCGCAGCGCCGGCCTTGTTACCGCCGTGCTCCTCGAGGACTCGTCGGACGTACGCGCGCTCGATCTCCTCCAGGGGCACATTGCCGTCCGCGCCTTGTGCCAAAAGCGTTCCCACGCCGTCATTCTTGGGGACGTCAAAGTCCTCCGGGACAAGCGTGTCGTGGTCAGAGAGCACCACCGCACGCTCGATGACGTTTGCCAACTCGCGCGCGTTTCCTGGCCACCGGTACGCCTGCAGTCCCCGCATCGCCGCCGCAGACACCCCGATGAAAGAGCGCGCCTGTCGCTCGCAGGCACGATTCAGGAACAGGTCAACCAGCGGGACGATGTCTTCTCTGCGCTCGCGCAAGGGTGGAACCTCGATGCGGATGACGTTCAGGCGGTAGTACAGATCCTGCCTGAAGCGCCCCTCGCCCAGCAACGCCTCAAGCGAACGATTGGTGGCCGCGATGAGCCTGGCTCTGATGGGAACATCGGAGGTGCTCCCCAGCGGGCGAACGCGTCCCTTCTCGAGAACGTGCAGGAGTTTCGCTTGCATCTCCAGGGGAAGCTCGCCGACTTCGTCGAGGAAGAGAGTGCCGTCCCCCGCCGCAACGAACGCGCCGGCCCTGTCCTCCTTGGCGTCGGTGAAGGCCCCGCGCCGCACGCCGAACAGCTCGCTCTCGACCAAGGTCGGCGGCAGCGAGGCGCAGTTCAGATGATAGAAGGGTTGGTCACGTCTCGCGCTCGAGTCGTGAATCAGCCTGGCGATCACGCCCTTTCCCGTGCCTGTCTCCCCCGTGATGAGCGTGGTGGAGTCTGAACCCGCGGCCTTCTGGGCGGTCTCAAGCACCCTGCGCATGGCGGGACTGCCAGCGACGATCTGCTCGGTGGCCTGCGGCGACGACGCCCTTCTCACCCGCACGATTTCCCGATGGATTTGACGATTGTGGAACGCGCGCTCGATGGCTGCGAGCAGCGCCTCGATCTTGAACGGCTTGGCGATGAAGTCGCAGGCCCCTGACTGCACCGTCGAGACAGCCAGATCGATGCTCCCGAACGCGGTTATCAGCAGCACGAGCTGACTGGGCTGCTCGGCGAGAATTGCCGCCAGCAGTTCGGTGCCACGCATGTGAGGCATCTCCACGTCGGTGATCACCAGATCGAACGCGTCGGTCTTGATCCTAAGCAGCGCCTCCTTGGGTGAAGTCAGGCCAATCACGTCGAAGCCCCTCTCGGTCAGGCTCTCGCATAGGAAATCCACGACACCGGCGTCGTCATCCAAGACAAGCAGCCGCTTCTTCGATTGCCCCGTCACGCGACCACGCCCTGGGCGCGCGCGGCGCCGGCAACTGGGAAGCGGACGGTAAACCGCGTGCCAAAGTTCTTCTGGGATGAAACGGCAATCGTGCCGCCGTGCTCGTCGACAATCGACTTGACTACCGCTAGTCCCAGACCGGCGCCTCCGGCTTCTGCCCAGGTAGTGAAGAACGGCTCGAAGATGTGGCCCACAGCTTCTTCGGCGATGCCACAGCCGTTGTCGTCGACCACCAGCGAGACCGATGGGATCTCGCGTGTCCCGTCATCCGTTCTGAACGAAGACGCCGCCATAGTCATCCGAACCCGCCCCCCGCGCGGCGTGGCTCGAAAGGCGTTGCTCAGCAGGTTCAGCGTCACCTGCTGGACCTGGTCGACATCGGCCATCACCTTCAAGGGCGAACCCGGGCGCTCGAATTCCAGGCGTATCGCTCGCCGCCGCGCTTCGTGCTCGAGCAGGTCGACAATGGGACCCACCGTCGCAGCCATGTCGATCTCTCCCCACTGCGCCGGTTTGCGCCGCGCGACCGCCAGCAACTGCTCGACGATCTTCGTGATCCGATCCGATTGCTCCTCGAATACCTGCGCCACCCGCCGAAGATCCGCGGGGAGATCCGTCCGGCTCGCCAGGGCGCGGGCGCGCCCGTTCAAGATCTGCAAGGGCGAACCTATCTCATGGGCCAGCCCCGCCGAGAGCTGCCCCAGGGTTGCCAGCTTGTCCACGCGACGCAGCCCCGCTTCTAGTGCCTCCCGAGATTCGGTGGCCTCGATCAAACGACGCCGGGCGCTCTCAAGCTCGCGCACCATGGAATTGAACTGCGCCGTCAGCAGGCCCACCTCGTCGGTGCGCTGCACGGACACGTTTGCCGTCAGGTTTCCGGCACGCACGTCTTCCATTGCGACCATCAGCCGCGTGAGTGGACGGCCGACATAGAGATGCACCAGAAACCACCCTACGCCCGCAACCCCAGCGATCAAGGTCAAGATGGAAAGAACCGTCGAGATGGTCTCTGACCGAAGGTCGGCCCTCAGCACATCCATGGGGCGGACGACAGCCATGCTGCCCAGGTTGGTTCCGTCGTCGTCGCGCAACGGGAAGACACCGACGAGGTGTGAAGCACCTCCGTTTCGCTGGATACGAACCATAGATTCCCCAGATGAACTCACAGTCACGACGGCATCACGGACACTCTCGGCTGAGCTTGGGCTGCCGAACGGGTGAGGCGAGAGTCGGCCCGCCGGATCGAACACCAGAACGTCGATGGCGGAATCTTTCAGTTTGAGGGACCCGAGAATCTCATGGATGTCGGCTATCTGCTGGTCGCGCAGAGCATTCTCGATAGCCACCTTCAACGCGGTACCGAGGACCTTCATGTCGTGCTTGGCGACGTCCGTCAGATCTTTCTCTTCTTTGCGAAGCTCGCGGAAGCCATAGGCTCCAAGGATTATCGCGCTCGCGGTCGCCAGGCCGAGCACCAGCTTGCTGGGAATGCGCACCTGGCAAGCCTGGCAGAGATGCGCGACTGGATCAACGATACCGACGCGATTCCGGGTCGCGACTCGCCTACTCTGCTTCTCCCAGCGCGAAGTGGACCTTGAATCGGCGTACTCGCACTGGGACGCGCTTGCCGTCGCGTTCTCCGGGCGTGAATCGGCACGCCTTGAGTGCGCGCACGGCTGCTTCGTTCAATCCCTGACCCAGCCCTTGCACAACCGCGATGTCGCGAACGACGCCATCTTCGCCAACCACGATATCCAGAATGACCGTGCCTTCCAGTCCGGCCTGCTTCGCTTCCTCGGTGTACTTGCCGGTGCACTGGCCCACGGGCAAGGGCATCTTGGTCACCTCGTATGCCTGTACTGGCGCGGCCAGTGATTTCACCTCGGCCGCGGCGACTTTCGCGTGCGTTGGCTTTGTCTGCAGCGTATTGCCCACTGGCATGGCTACTCCCGTGCCTGCCGACGAAGTCGACTCCATGGAAATTCCAAACACCGGCGTGGTGGTGGTGTCGGTGCCGGTGGCGGGGCGCTCCGTCGGAGGTGAAGGCCTGGGCAGATTCTCGCGCCGGGGAGCGTCCGCCATGGCCCGACGCCGCTGGGGCGGCTGGTGAGCGGGTTGCGTCTGCGGCTCGGGCGTTGCCTCGGGTTCGGCTGGCTTCTCAGGCTCGGGAGGCGGCGCCCGCAGCACGACCTGCACCACCACTGGTCGCGCCGCCTCGGCTTGCGGTGGCAGATGGATCGCGCCCCTTATCAGCAGCAGATGGCCGACCAGGGCCACCGCCGCGCAGACCAGCAAACGAGTCGAGTAGTTCATTCCTCCAGCACCGGAGCCAATAGCCCCGTGGGATCGATCTGTATGGCAAACGATGTCACTCCCAGCGACTTGACCAGGTCGAGCACCCACACCACGCGGCCGTGCGACACGTTCTTGTCGCCAGCCACGATCACCTGGGTCTTGGGATCCTTGGCGACCGAAACCTGGATCGCGGCGCGCAGAGAATCGGGCGTGGCCGGACTTCCATTGAGGAACATCCGGCCCTCGCGGGTCAAGGTCACGGCCAGCGTGGTCGGGCTGACCGCCGTGGCCTGCGCGGCCTTGGGCAATTGCACCTCGATGACCTGCCGGGCGATGAGGTGAGCGGTGAGCATGAAGATGATGAGCAACACCAACATGATGTCCACCAGCGGCGTAACGTTGATTTCGGTGATGAGACCGCGGCGGCGGGCGCTGGCAGCCATCACTTCTCCTCGTGAGCGGCGTGCTCGGCCTTCACGTGGGCCAGGATGCGGTGGCCGAGCGTGCCCGCCGAGGCCAGCGCGGTTTCTACGTGGCGCATGAGCACGTTGTAGGTGGCGACCGCGGGAATTGCGACCAGCAGACCAACTGCTGTTGCGACCAGCGCCTCGGCGATGCCGGCCATCACCGCCTGCGTCCCCAAGGAAGCGCTACTGCGTGCCAGATCGTGGAAAGCGCGCACGATGCCGAGCACCGTGCCGAACAGACCAACAAAGGGCGCATTGCTGCCCAGGGTGCCGAGATAGGCCAACCCGCGCTCGTAGCGAATGCGCTGGGATTCAAGCACCGCCGCCACCTGTTCCTCGACGGCCGCCGGACCTTCGCTCAAATGGTCGAGACACGCCCGCGCCACGGCCGCGTCCAGCGAACGCACATCCCCCAGCGCCTTTAGTGCGGCCTTCGCGCCCGACGTACGCAGCGCCTCCAACATTTCTGCTATCTGCCGCCGGGGTCGCCGCTCGCGCACGAAGAACCACAAACGCTCGAGCACCACGGCGCCGGCCGCGATGCTGAGAATGATGAGTAGCCAAAGCACCCAGCGCGAACCGGCTCGCAGCATGAGGTCGAGCGCTTGAGCATCGATGGTCTGTTCGGTATTCATGGCATCTCCTTAGAATCGAGCACGCAGGCCCAAGGTCGGCAGGACGTAGCGGATGTTCACGCCCGGCGTGACTTCCTCGGGCAGAAGCGCGGCGTTCATGATGTCGACGTAGAAATCCAGCAGCCAGCCCCTGTATACCGCGCGCTTGTCCACGCGAATGTCCACGCGGTCGTAGCCGTTGGTTCGTGCCGTGTTGTAGCCGTAGGTGGTCGTGGCTGGCTTGCCGCTCTGGTATTGCAAGCGCACGCCCACGTCCCAATTGCGCGGCAGCCGCAGACCGCCCACCAAGTTGACCAGGTGAGTCCGGTCGAAATCGTACGGCGCCCAGGCGCCGTTCCGATATCGCTCCGAGCGCGACAGGGTGTAGGACAGCCAGCCGTAGAGGCCGCTTTTTGCCTGGCGCCGAATGAGCGTCTCTAG
>Ga0265316_10000570_pt1 | contig 41199 bp, 26 predicted proteins | sample 4522metaG_FD_202092 | JGI IMG/M metagenome (GOLD analysis project Ga0265316, IMG submission 202092) | Rhizosphere microbial communities from Carex aquatilis grown in University of Washington, Seatle, WA, United States - 4-5-22 metaG | ecosystem: Host-associated > Plants > Roots > Rhizosphere >... | reverse complement strand
TGGTCGGGATGGGGGACGCGGCGCGCAAACGAAAATCCTATCACGAGGCCATTCGCTTCTACGAAGAATGCCTCGGCTACCACGTCGGGAACAAATACGCGCTGGTCGGGCTCGCGGACAGCTATCGATCCCTCAAACAGTTTCATCGCGCCATCGAGATCTGGGAGAAGTATCTCGCGCAGGGCGACAGTGACGTCACGGTGCTTACCCGCATTGCCGACGCGTATCGAAAGGTGCTCGATTTCAGCAGGTCGAAGGAGATTTACCACAAAATCCTGGAGATAGATCCAGGCAACCCGTACGCGCTCACGGGGCTTGGCTACCTGCATTTCGATCTGAAAGAGTACCGCGAGGCGCTCACCTACTGGGAGCGCATGCATGAGAAAGACCCGAAGAACATCTGGGTGCTCACTTCCATTGGAAACTGCTACCGCAAGCTCAAGACATACGAACGGGGAATTCCCTATTTCAAGAAGGCGCTCGAGATCCAGCCGAACAATTTCTACGCGCTTTTCGGCCTTGCCGATTGTTATCGCGGCATGAACGATCCGCAGGAATCCCTTTTTTACTGGCAAAAAATCCTCGATGCCGACCCTGACAACAAGGTCATCCTGACGCGCATCGGTGATTCCTATCGGGCAATGAATAACCTGGACACGGCCCGCGACTATTACAGCAAGGCGCTCAATATCGAGTTCGACAGCTACGCCGTTCTCGGGCTCGCCCTCATCAACAAGGAGAAGGGCAACTACCTGGAAGCAATTGAAAGCCTTTCGGGTCTGCTCGTGAATGACGCGAAGAACCCGCGCCTGTACCTGGAAATCGCCCAGAGCTGGCTCGCGTTGGACAAGAGGGACAAGGCCCTCGAGGTCCTCACCCGCGCGCAACGGATGGGGATAAAGAACATCGGCGTGAGCGAGCTGTTGGAGAAGCTGCAGAAGCCCTAGCACCGCGAAGCGGTGCGAGGGGCGGCAGGCGGCTCGCACAGCGAGACGCCGGTAGCCCCCTTTCTGGCCCAAGGCATGAAAGGCGCGCGAGAGGGGCCCTAGCGCGCCGAATCCAATGCGGAGAAGATCATGAATGAGGCGCGTCTGCACGTGCAGCCCCGACGGATTGTCGGTCGCCGCGACGGGATGATCTACGGCCATTTCCTCGAGCACTTCCATCGCCAGATCTATGGCGGCATCTACCAGCGCGGAGGCTCATCGCTCTCGAATGAGCGGGGGCTGCGCATCGACGTCATGGACGCGTTGAAACACATCAAGACACCTGTCATCCGCTGGCCGGGTGGCTGTTACGTCTCCGCCTATCACTGGAAGGCCGGCGTCGGGCCGGTACGCGAGCCGGCATTCGACAAGGCTTGGCGCGTCGAGGAGCCGAATACGTTTGGCACCGACGAGTTCATCGCCTTCTGCCGAGAAGTGGGTGCCGCGCCGTACATCTGTACGAATGCCGGGACCGGCGGACCCGAAGAAATGAGCGATTGGGTCGAGTACTGTAACCTGCCCAGCGCAGGCCATTGGGCGAAGCTGCGTGCCGCAAACGGGCATCCCGAACCTTATGGAGTCAAATACTGGAGCATCGGCAACGAGAATTATCTTCCCAGCGAGATGGGCTCCAAGACGCCCGCCGAGTGGTGCCTGTTTGTGCGCGAGGCGGGCAAGATGATGAAGCGAGTGGATCCGACTATTCAGCTCCTCGCGGCCAGCACCGACAACCTGGATTGGAATATCGGGCTTCTTCGCGAAGCGGGGCGCCTGCTCGACTGGATTTCGCTTCACGGCTATTGGGACGGCCTGTGGCAGATAAACGATCTCGCGCGGTATGAGACCTGCATGGCCTATACCCTCGAGATAGAGCCTCCCCTCCTGAAGATGGAGGCCATCCTGAGGTCCTTGGGCATGCTCGGCAAGGTTCGCATAGCCTATGACGAGTGGAATCTGCGCGGTTGGCACCATCCCGATGTCGACGTAGCCGGCAAGGATTGCTGGACGCCGCGGGACAAGAACGATCTCAATCAGAGCTACACGATGGCAGACGCCGTCTTTTCGGCCTGTTTTCTCAATCGATGTCTGGCGCACTGTGCGACAGTGGGAATGGCCAATTTTGCGCCCACGGTCAATACGCGAGGCGCGCTCTTCGTTCATGATGACGGCATAGTCAAGCGATCCACGTATCACGTCTTCGATCTGTACGCGAACAGCATGGGCGAGACGGTCGTGGATTCATGGCTCGAGGGTGGCGGGTCATTCGAAGCGGCGACGCGAGGGGAGACCCGAAACGTACCCGATCTCGATGCCGTGGCGACCCTGTGGGAGGCCGACGGCTCGCTTCGTGTTTCCCTCGTCAATAGGAGTCCCGACCGCACGGCGAGGCTTGAGCTGCACGTCGGAGACGCGCGCTTTGACGGCGCGGCTTCTCTCCAGACACTGACGGCCGAAGACAAGGACTCCTTTAACGACGTCGGACACCCCGACACCGCCTCGATTCGGGCCACCCCGACGGGCAAGGCACGGAGCGGGACGATCCGCGTGGAATTGCCGCCCCACTCGGTCAGCGTCCTGACCGTGCGCTAAAGAACGCCTTTACTCCAGGACGGCTCTGATCCTGCGTACCCCCGAGGAGGAGGACTGTTCCTTCTGGATGACGAATTTGCCCAGCGTCCCGATCTTTTCGACATGGGGACCGCCGCAGACTTCCATGGAGAAGTCACCGATGGTGTAAACCTTGACCTTCTCCTGGTACTTTTCACCGAACAGGGCGATGGCGCCTTTCGCACGCGCTTCTTCGAGGGTCATGATCTCCATTGAGACCGGCAGGTCACGCTTGATCTGCTCGTTGACGATGGATTCAACTTTCCGTACCTCTTCCTCGGTCATGGGCTGAGGATGGGAGAAGTCGAAGCGCAGGCGTTCTACGGTGATATTGGAGCCTTTCTGGGCCACGTGGGTGCCCAGAACGGAACGCAAAGCCTGATGGAGCAGATGCGTGGCGGTGTGCAGCTTGGTGGTCATCTCCGAATGATCGGCCAGACCGCCCTTGAATGTCTTTTCCCCGCCGGCCTTGGACAGCTCCTGATGCTTCTCGAAAGCTTCGTCGAAACCCTTGCGGTCAACGCTCATGCCGTTTTCGCGGGCGAGCTCCTCGGTGATTTCAATGGGAAACCCGTACGTATCGTACAAGCGGAACGCGACCCGCCCGGGAATGACCTTTTGCGGGTTTTTCATCAGGTTGGGGACCAGCTTTTCGAATTCGTGCTCGCCCTTCTGGAGCGTGTCGGAGAATCTGTCTTCTTCCTGCGCGAGATCGTTCGCGATCATTGCCGCTCGCTCCCCCAACTCCGGGTAGTAGCTCTTGTAAATGTCGACGACGGTCGCCGCGAGTTTCGGTAGCGCCCCGGCTCGGAGCCCGATCTTGCGCCCGTGACGGATGCTGCGGCGAATGAGGCGGCGCAGGATATAGCCCTGGCCGACGTTGGAGGGCTTCACCCCGCGATCGTCCCCGATGATGAAGACCGAGGAGCGAATGTGGTCGGCGATGATGCGGAAGGAGGTGTCCACCGCCGGGTCCGAGCCGTAGCGAGCACCGGATATCGTCTGGAGCTCCTCGATGATCGGCCAGAACAGCTCCGTCTCGAAGACGGTCTTCTTTCCCTGGATCATGGCGAGCGTGCGATCCACCCCCATACCGGTGTCCACCGTCTTCTGCGCCAACGGGAGATACTTTCCCTCGGCGGTCTTGTTGTACTGCATGAAGACATCGTTCCAGACCTCGATGTACTTTCCGCAATGGCAGCCCGGCTTGCAGTCAGGACCGCACGCGGGAATGCCGGTATCGATGAACATCTCCGTGTCCGGTCCGCAGGGACCCGTTTGTCCGGCAGGGCCCCACCAATTGTCCTTGCGACCCAGAAAATGGATGCGATCCTTCGGGATGCCGATGGAGGCCCAAATATCGGCCGCCTCGTTATCCGGCGGTACCTCGTTGTCGCCGCCGAAAACGGTGACCGAGAGGAGGTCGGGAGAAAAGCCCAGCCACTGGGGCGAGGTGAGGAACTCGTAGCTGAACGCGATGGCGTCCTTCTTGAAATAATCGCCCAAGGACCAGTTTCCGAGCATTTCGAAGAACGTGAGGTGCGCGGAGTCGCCGACTTCTTCGATGTCGTCCGTTCGCACGCACTTCTGGCAGTCCACCAAACGCTTGCCCGCTGGATGAGGTTCGCCCAGGATGTAGGGGACCAGAGGATGCATGCCCGCTGTGGTGAAAAGCACGGTGGGATCGTTTTCCGGTATCAGAGACTTCCCGGATATCTCCGCATGCCCTTTTCCCTTGAAAAACTCGATGTATTTCCGCCTCAGTTCGTTGCCGGTCATGCCCCCCAAGGTACGGGGAGGGCAGGGGGTTGTCAATGGGCCGACCACAGACGGCCTCGCATTGACTGGCTGGGAGCGGGCAAAAATGGTAGAAGGGTGCATGCGCGGCCGCACATCCCTTGTGGTCATTTCCTACCTCACAATCTATCTCGTCTGGGGCTCGACCTATTTCTTCATCCGCCAATCGGTGGCCACGATATCTCCGCTCTGGGTCATGGCGATCCGGTGGACCATCGGCGGATTTCTCCTTCTCGCCATGGCCGTTGCACGGGGGGCTTTCCGGAAGGTCCCCACTCTCCGCGAGGTCCTTTCCTCCGTCGCTTTGGGTCTGCTTCTCATCCTGGGCGGCAACGGCCTCATCACACTCGCCGAGCGCACGGTGGACAGCTACATCGCGTCGCTTCTAGCCTCATCCACGCCAATTCTCGTCGCGCTCTTCGACGCGGCATTGCTTCGAAAAAAGCTCACCCTGTGGCGCATCCTCGGTGTCGTGATCGGATTTGTCGGCGTGGCCGTTCTGCTTTACAACGGGCATTCCATACTCTCCAGCTTCACTCCGGCCGTATTGATCGGCTTGGGCGGGGTTCTTTCCTGGGCTCTGGCCACGAGCCTTGGACATCGATTCCCCGTGAGCGGCGACAACACCTTGAATAGCGGCATTCAAATGCTCTTCGTCGGCGTTCTCAGCCTCGTCGCGGGGCTGATACTCGGGCCGTCGCCGGCGCAGGTGCTCTCCTCTGTTTCCGGCGCGTCGCTGTTCGGGGTCCTCTATCTCGGCGTGGTCGGTTCACTCGCCTTTGCCGCGTACACCTACCTGGTTGCGGTAGAGCCGGCTGAACGCGTGGTGAGCTACGCCCTTGTGAACCCGCTGATCGCGCTGGTGATCGGGCTCGGGCTCGGGGGAGAGACTTCGACACCGTACCTTGCCTATGGCGTGGTGCTGGCGATTATCGGCCTGGGGTTCATGCTGTACGGAGAAAGGCTTTTCCAATGGGCGCGACGACGCACAAAGAGCGAGACCTGAGCCTCGGTCGGGGGAGCGCCATCCGAGCGCTTATGGTGTCCGGCATCCCTGCGGTTCTCGCCGCCGCGCTCCTGTTCCTCCCCTGGCCCGCGCTGGATCGATTCATGGCCGATCCTGCTGGCACCCGAATAACAGATCGCGAAGGGGCGCTGCTTGCCGTCATGCCGGGGCGGGAGGGATCGTTCGAGCTCGTCCAAAACGCGGCGCAGATCCCTTCGTCGTGCGCGGAGATTTTTGTCCGCCTTGAAGATGCCCGGTTCTACCTTCACCCGGGCGTGGATCCACTGGCATTCGTCCGCTCGCTTGCCAACCGTCTTCTGGCGCCGGGGGCCCAGTCCGGTGCATCCACCATAACGATGCAGCTGGCCCGAATCGTCGCGCCTCACGGGCGTTCGGTGGGCGGCAAAGCGGTTGAGATGATCGAGGCGCTGCGCCTCACCGCCCACGTGTCCAAAAGCCAGGTCCTCGCTTTGTACCTGAACAGCGTCCCGTTCGGGCGCAACACGCGCGGAGTCGGCGCCGCGGCCTGGACGTACTTCGGCAAGGACCTGGGTCGGTTGAGCAGGGCTCAACTTCTCGCCCTGGCCGTCATCCCGCGCAACCCCACTTTGTTCGATCCTTTCGATCACCCGGACAGACTCATCGCCACCGCGCGCGGGCTATCCGCGCGCATGCGGCTGGGCATCGATCCGCGCGAGATCGAGGCCGGAGTGCGCGACGCGCGCACGGACCGGCCCGTCGGGAGCGCGCCTCATTTTGCCCGATACGTAGGGCAGAAGCTCGCCTCCGGGGCGCTTGTTGCCCGCGGCGGGGAGCTGCGCACGCAGCTGGACCTTGCGCTGAACAAGGACATCGAAACCCGTCTTCGCTTCATCCTGGACCGTTATGCGGCGGCCCGCGTGACGAATGCAGCCGTCGTGGCCATCGACAACGCCACGGGGGGGATCGTCGGGTGGGTCGGCTCGCGCGATTTCAATGATGCGGCGAGCTCGGGACAACTGGACGGTGTGCTCATCCGCCGGCAGAGCGCCTCCACGTTGAAGCCTTTTCTCTACGGGCGTGTCATTGAAAAGGGCTGGACGGCGGCAACACTCGTGCCGGATGTCCCCCTCGTTTTCGGCGCCGCCGACGAAGCCTCCTATAGTCCGGAGAACTTCGACAAACGGAGTCACGGAGTCGTTCGGGTCCGAACCGCGTTGGCAAGCTCCCTCAATGTGCCTGCCGTCTATACTCTCTCGCGGGTGGGTCTGCCCGACTTCCTGGGCACCCTGGGCGATCTCGGGTTCAGCCTTCCCGCCGACGCCGCAAGCCGCTACGGTTTGGGCACGGCGATCGGCAACGCCGAGGTTTCGCTGCTGGAGCTCGCGCGGGCTTTCACTGTCTTTCCGCGGGGCGGCACCGTCGTCGATTCGGTATTCCAGCTCGGTGTCACGGGGGCGAGTCGGCGAATCTTCGATCCGTTCGCCGCGTGGATCGTGAGCGACATCCTCTCCGACCCTTCCGCGCGGGCAACGGGCTTCGGTACGCATACTTACTTCCGCACACCATTTCCGGCAATGTTCAAGTCGGGAACCTCGAGCGAATTCACGAACCTCTGGTGTGTCGGTGCGACTCCCCAGTTCACCGTGGCCGTATGGGCGGGAAACTTCGACGGCAGGACGGTGATCAACAAGACGGGGAGCATCGTTCCGACGCAGATCGTGACAGACGTGCTTACCGCTCTATCGGCGAAGTATCCGGTTCCCGCGGCCGCGCGCGAGTTCGTCCGGCCCCGCAATGCGGTGGCCGCAAGAATTTGCACGGAGTCGGGGGAAGCGGCGACACCGCAGTGCCCATCCACGCGTCTGGAGTACTTCCGCAGCCAGAGCGAGATCCCCCAAGCCTGCATTCTTCACGGCGCGCGCGGTACGGTAGACACGCTGCTTCAGGAGAGCTTTCTCTCCAAAGGGGAGAACGTTCGGATCCTCTTTCCCGTCACCGGGCAGGTCTTTTATCGAGATCAGACCCAAAGCCCGAGGAGCCAGGGCATCCCGCTCGTTGTGGTCGCACGGTCTCAATTGCCGGTCAGTCTCAGCATTGACGGTGCATCGCTGGCTCAGAATCCTTCCGCCGTCGCGGTTTCGGCTCCCTTGACCAGGGGCCGGCATGTGATCGCCGTCCGGGGCGGCTCAGGAAGCGATCGCGTCATCTATGAAGTCAAATAGTCGGTCTTGACGACATGAAATCAAAGTGATATCATTCTAATATGACTCCGGCAGAGTTCTATTCCGTCCATAAGGACGTGGTGTCGCTCAAAGTGAAGGCCCGCGCCGGGGCGGGGCAGGACAAAATACTCGGTGTCCGCGGTGGCGAGCTCTTGGTGGCTGTCCGCGCGGTTGCTGAAAAAGGCAGGGCAAATCAGCAGCTCATCCGTGTTCTATCTGTGGCACTCGGCGTTTCGAGGGACAGCGTGCGCTTGAAGCTCGGCACCGCTTCCTCGCACAAGGTTTTCGAGTTGCCCGCGGACACGGTGTCTATGCTCGAGAAAATGAGGAAGGAAACATGAAACGACTTCTTGCGCTCCCCATGTTAGCCCTCGCGGCGGGCGTTTCAGCCGGAGCCACGGATCTCACGGACTCCCAACTCGTCTCATGGGACATCCTCATCGGCGGGAGCAACGCGGGCTCGGAACAGGTCATCGTAAAGGCGACAGGGATTTCTTCCGCCGGGGGATTCACGATTCGTGGCATTCAGATTGCGGATTCCTACGACATGACCTTCGGGGTATCCGGTCTCATGGAAACCTACAAGGCGACGATTTCGGCGGCAGGCAAAACCGCCTCGTTCGAAGGCAAAACCACGGGCCAGACATTCGCGCTGAAGATCACCCAGGATGGGAATCTTCTCGCCCAGAAGGATTTTCCACTGACCGCTTCCACCGTCCTGTTGGACAATAATGTCGCCTCCCAGTACCGAGCCCTCGCTCGCGTGCTCGATCCCACGGCCGCTGGAAAAACCACCCTGCAGCTCCTGGTGCCCTCGGCGATGGTCGAGCTTTCGGTGACCGCCGCCCCTGCGGTCGGTGCCTGGGCCTGGAAAGCCGGGGCGGCAGCCGGAATCGCGGTTCGCTGGGAGATGAGCTCCCCGGCGGTTCCTACCATTTCCGTCTTTCAGGACACCGCCAGCCGCCAGATCGTCGGCGTGGACATTGCGGCCGCCGGCGTCCAGTATCGTCTCACCGGGCTGACCCTTACGAACAACGCCCCGACGGGCGCGGTGGCGCCGATTTTCGACGCTGCAACCGTCAAGGAACAAGCCCTTACCGTGACGACGGGTGTCTTCTCCCTTGGCGCCACCCTCACGTATCCGGGCGCCGGTGTCGGCCCGTTTCCGGGGGTGCTTCTCGTGGCAGGATCGGGACCGAATGATCGGGACGAAACGATCGGGCCGAATAAGCCGCTGCGCGACATCGCGATCGCCCTGGCCCACAATGGATTTGCTGTTTTGAGATTCGACAAACGCACGTATGCATACCGGGGAAACGCACCCGCGCTGAACGTTTCATCGATGACGGTGAAGGAGGAGTTCATCGATGATTCGGTTTCCGCCTTTCGTCTCCTGGCAGCCCAGCCCAACGTGGATGGCAAGCGCCTGTCCATGATTGGGCATAGCCAGGGCGGCTGGGGTTTGCCTTTCATCGTCGAAGCACTCGGCGCGGATGCCTCACGTCTGCGCCATCTCGTGTACCTCGCCCCGGGAGGACGAGATTGGAAGCCCATGATACTCCATCAGCTGCGCTTCCAGGCGTCCCTCGTTCCCGACAGCCAAGCCGCGCGGAACGCGGTCACGGATGCCGAAAAGAGATTTGCGGATTACGCGTCAACCGGCGCTCTGTCCGGCGCATTCATGAACGCTAGCGCATTCTATTGGAACGACCTCTTGAAAAGGGATCCTGTGGCGCTGGCCTCCAAAATCGGCGTCGATTCGCTCTTTGTCCGCGGATCGCGTGATATTCAGATTGATGACGCCGACTTCCTCTCCTGGCAGTCAGTGCTCGGCGGGGTTGCGGGACGACGGTTCGTGACGCTGCCAGATCTCAATCATCTGTTCATGCACACCGATGCTCCGTCCACCGGCGCGGAGTACTACACGGAAGGGCATGTGTCTACCGACCTCATAGATCTGATCGTGAAACAATTGTCCAAATAGGAGAAAGAAATGACGATCGTATTCAAGGCGCCTCTTGCCATTCTCATTGTCGCCGCCGCCGTCTTCGTGGTGGTCGTGCTTGCCGCATTGTTGAGGAAGGACGTTTTGTGGAGGAAACTCCTGTCTGTTGGATTCGCGTTCCTCCTTTGCGGCGGTCTCATTCTCTGGAGATACCACGACACGAAATTAGTCGTGGACGGACAGGGAATTCATGCAGACACGTACGGAAAGGTCAACATCGCGTGGAGCGATGTTGCCAAAGCGCAGCTGATTGCGAACATCGCCGCGTCTCCCTACGGGCCCACCAACAAGGCATGGGGGCTGGGCATTGGATCGAGCAAAATGGGCTGGTTTCGCCTGCGCAATGGGAGCACCGCGTTCGTCACGGTGGAGAACCCCGAGGAAGCGCTCATGATCCAGACCGGCTCGACGACCTATGTTTTCGGGCCGAATGATTTCCAGGCGTTTGTTGACGCCGTGGCGGCACACGTCACTGTCACCAAGTGAGGGAACCACGACATGATCGAGCTGCGGAATCTCTCCAAGACCTACAACAAGGGTGCCGTGCAGGCCGTGAAAAACCTGAGCCTCACCGTGGGAACGGGGGAGCTGTTCGGGTTCCTCGGGCCAAACGGCGCGGGGAAGACCACCACGATAAAAATGATCGTGGGCCTTTTGCGGCCGGACACCGGGCAGGTTCTTCTCAACGGGATGGATACCCGGGGCCACGCGATGGCGGCAAAAGCGATGCTCGGGTATTGTCCCGATGATCCGATCCTCTACGACAAGATGACGGGGATCCGATTCCTTTCCTTTATCGCCGATGCCTATGGTCTTTCGGCGGCGGAGCGCGGCGCGCGCGTGGATGAGCTCATGGAGCGATTCGAGATGAAGGACGCCCTGGGAGAGGCGATAACCTCCTACTCGCACGGGATGCGCCAAAAACTGTCACTCATGTCCGCGCTGATTCATGATCCGCAAATTCTCATCCTCGACGAGCCGATCGTCGGCCTGGACCCGCGCGCCGCATTTGCGCTGAAAGAAACGATGAAAGAATTGTGCGCGAAGGGAAAGACCGTCTTTTTCTCCACGCACATCATGGAGGTCGCTGAGCGACTCTGCGATCGGGTAGGCATCGTGAGCCACGGTGAGCTTGTGGCGGCAGCCCCCCTTGAAGAGCTACGGACCAAGGCGGGGGAGAAGAATGCCACGCTGGAACGCCTGTTCCTGGAGATGACCAATGAAGACGTCGTCGCTCATTAACGCAACAATTCGCGGAACGACGTGGTTCTCCACCGACGGCTTGAAGGAGCTGGGGCGGCGCGATCGTCTGTGGCTGCTCCCCGTTGCCGGTCTGGGGATTCTTGTTGGCGTGGCCGTGATGGTGTACATGCTCCTGGGTGTCTATCGTGGCCTCCTTGCCGTTGGGGTGAGCGCAGGCCGACCCGAGATGGTCGTCTTTTACGGTCTTTTCATCAGTTGGGCCTTTCTTTTCGTGAGTTCAGTCCCGATCGTGCTCTCCGTTCTCTATTATTCCAATGACCTGCGGTTCCTTTTGACTCTTCCCGTGCGGCCGGTTCAGATCGTGGCGGCCAAGGCGCTCCTCGTCTACGGTTACTGCCTGCCCATACATCTGCTCCTATTCGTGCCATCCCTGTGGTTGTATGCCGGCGCGGTGGGTTTCTCGGCACCGCTTGTCATCTCGGGAATCCTCTCGCTGTTCGTGACGCAGCTTTTCCCGCTTGCGTTGTCCATCCTCTTCTCTTTGGGGCTCATGAAGGTGGTGAATCTCTCACGATTCCGCGTGGCCCTGGAGGTCGCGGGCATGGCGCTGGCCATCGTGCTCCTCATCGGTCTGCAGGTCGTGCTCTCGCGGACGACAATCGGCTCGGTGACCGGAGAAGGGTCGCCTCAGATGCTCACGGGTTTTGCGGGCATGTTCGCGACTTTGGAGCGGGCACTTCCTCCCGTGGCGTGGGCCGCGCGCGGATTCGTCGTGGGCAGCGGGCCGACACCGATCCTTTGTTCGTTGGTCGTGACGGCCGTCCTCCTCGCCCTCGTGTCGCTCCTGGCCCCGCTCAATTTCCTTGCCGACGTCATGGAGCGCCGGGAGATGCAGAAAGGGCGGAAAGGCTCGGCGAGCGCCGTACGTGCCGCCAGCAACAGCGCGCCGCGCGGGATCGTGCGCGGTCTTGTGGGACGTGAGTGGGCGATCCTGTCGTCCAATTCCACATTCATATTCCAGGCCGTCGGCGAGCTGCTCGTGCTGCCGCTGATCCTCGGCATCTACTCTCTCATGATACCCAAATCCATTCTCTCGCAAGCGATGAGCTTCATCACCGCGATGCCGATCCTGAGCATGGCTCTCACGGCGCTCACGGTGCTCATGACGAGCCTGACCACCGTCTCCGCCACGAGCATTTCACGGGAGGGGCGGCACATGGCGCTGAGCCTTTCCCTGCCGGTGTCGGGTCGCGATCAGGTCCGGGCGAAGCTCTACTTCCATCTGCTGTTCTTCGCCACCGCCTATGTCGTGGATCTGGCGATCCTGTGGTTCGTATTCCGCTACCCTCTGGTATCCCTGGTGTACATGTTTCCCGCCGGCATCGGGTTGCAGATCGTCGGTTTCGTGGTTGCCATCTCATTCGATTTGAAGCGTCCCATCCTGAAGTGGACACACCCACAACAGGCCATGAAGAACAACATGAACGCCATCTCGGGGATGGGGACCATGGCTGGTATCGTCGTCATCATCATGGGGCCGGCAATCCTCTGGGTGCTGAAGGGAGGGAACTCCTTCCTGATCGGATGCGGTGTGGCCGTTGTCGGTGTAACGCTGGCCGCTGTACTCCTGCCGCGGCTCTATGCCTTCGCGGACAGGCAGTACGGTGGCGGACTGGAAATGGCGGGGTAGCAAATCAAAGCGGCGCCATTTCGGCGCCGCTCACCCTCATGCGGTCTTGCTCGCTTCCTTTTTCTTGATGACGAGGGCGTCCGCTCCCTTGTCTATAATCAGTGAATCTCCATCCACCACGTCGCCCGCGAGCATCATTTTTGCCAGCGGATTCTGAATGAGGTTCTGGATGGTGCGTTTCAGGGGGCGTGCACCGAATTGCGGGTCGTAGCCGATCTCGGCCACGAATGCGCGCGCCTTGGGGGTCACGTCGATGCTCACCTTCCGTTCCCGGAGGCGATTGCGCAGCAGCTCGACCTGGATGTCCACGATTTTCAGGATCTCCGGTTTTCCGAGTCGATTGAAAACGATCGTTTCGTCGATGCGGTTGATGAACTCCGGCTTGAAGGTCGCCTTCAGGAGCACCGCGACGGCCTCCTTGACGTCCTCCAGCTTAGCCGCGGCCTGGATGAGCTCCCCGCCGATATTGCTCGTCATGATGATCAGGCAGTTGCGGAAATCCACGACGCGGCCCTGGCCATCCGTGAGACGACCCTCGTCGAGTAGCTGCAGGAGAGCGTTGAATACATCGGGGTGCGCCTTCTCGATCTCGTCGAAAAGCACCACCGAATACGGGCGGCGACGCACGGCTTCGGTGAGCTGACCGCCTTCCTCGTATCCGACGTACCCGGGAGGCGCGCCGATCAGTCGGGACACCGTATGCTTTTCCATGTACTCGCTCATGTCGATGCGCGTGACGGCCTTTTCGTCGCTGAAGAGAAAATCGGCAAGTGCCTTTGCGAGCTCGGTCTTTCCGACCCCCGTGGGTCCAAGAAAGAGAAAAGTGCCCATGGGTCGGGCGAGATCGGAGAGGCCCGACTTGTTGCGCCGGATGGCGTCGGCCACCGCGATGATCGCCTCCTGCTGCCCAACCACACGGCGCGCGAGGATCTCCTCGAGCTTCAGAAGCTTTGCCTTTTCCGATGCGAGCATCTTGGAGACCGGTATGCCCGTCCAATTGGAGACGATGCGCGCGATGTCCTCCTCGGAAACTTCCTCGCGGAGCAATCGCGTATCCCCGTGCAGGGCACCGAGCTCCTCGCTCTTCGCCTCCAGCGCCCGTTGGGCCTCCGGGATCCTTCCGTGTTTCACTTCGGCGGCCTTGTTGAGGTTGCCCTCGCGCTCGAACCTCGTCTCCTCGATGGAAAGCTCCTCCAGGCTCGCCTTCAGCGTTCTGATCTGTTCGATGATGCCCTTCTCGTTTTGCCATTGCAGCTTCATCGCGTCCCGCTTCGTGGCGAGCTCGGCAAGCTCTTTGTCCAGGATCGCCAGGCGTTCCTTGGAGGCGGGATCGGTTTCCTTGGACAGCGCCTGTTTCTCGATGGTGATCTGCATGATCTTGCGCTCGGCGCGGTCCAGCTCCGTGGGTTGACTCTCGATCTCGATCTTCAATCGGCTGGCCGCCTCGTCGATCAGGTCGATCGCCTTGTCGGGGAGAAAGCGCGAGGTGATGTACCGGTCGGAGAGCACCGCGGCGGCGATGATCGCCTCGTCCTTGATGCGAACTCCATGGTGCACCTCGTAGCGTTCTTTCAGACCCCGGAGAATCGCGATGGTATCTTCGACGGAGGGCTGTTTCGTGTAGATGGGTTGAAAGCGACGCTCGAGGGCCGGGTCCTTCTCGATGTGCTTTCGATATTCGTCCAGCGTCGTGGCCCCGATGGCGTGCAATTCTCCACGGGCGAGGGCAGGCTTCAAGAGGTTGGAGGCGTCCATGGAGCCTTCGGCCGCGCCGGCTCCCACAAGGGTGTGCAGCTCGTCGATGAAGAGAATGATCTGACCGTTGCTTTCCGTTATTTCCTTGAGCACGGCCTTGAGCCGCTCCTCGAACTCGCCGCGAAACTTCGTCCCCGCGACGAGACTCCCCAAGTCCATAGCCAGCAGACGCTTGTTTTTCAGGGAATCGGGCACGTCGCCGGAAACGATGCGTCGAGCGAGTCCTTCAACGATGGCGGTTTTTCCGACACCGGGCTCCCCGATGAGCACCGGATTGTTCTTGGTGCGCCGCGCCAGCACCTGCATGACGCGACGGATCTCCTCGTCGCGGCCGATGACCGGGTCCAGTTTCTCTTTGCGGGCGAGCTCTGTGAGGTCGCGGCAATACTTCTCCAATGCCTGATAACGGTTCTCGGGGCTCTGGTCCGTCACCCGCTGGTTGCCCCGCACGGATCGAAGCGCCTCGAGGATGGACTCGCGCGTCACCCCGCGGGCCCGCAAAAGCGTCTGGCCCTGTCCTTCGATTTCCAGCGCCGCAAGGAGCAAGTGCTCGGTGCTCGTGAAATCGTCCTTCAAGCCGTCGGCTTCCTGCTCTGCCTTGTTCAGAAGACGCGAGAGCTGAGGCGCCATGGTGAGCTGGGCGGCATCCCCGTAGACTTTTGGTTTCTGGGCGAGGGCTTGCCGCACCGCGGTGGCCAGCTCCGTCGGCTCGATTCCCATACGCTCCAGGAGCGGGGGAACCACGCCGTCCTTCTGCTCCAGGAGCGCGAGGAGGAGGTGCTCCGTGTCGAGTGTGGAGTGGTTGAACGAGTGCGCGAGGGAGTCCGCTTCCTGCAGGGCTTCCTGCGCCTTGAGAGTCATTTTGTCGTATCGCATGTTTTTCTCCGGAACCGTCTTTTGATCATAAGATACGGAGAGGTGTCGATCAGGTCAAACGGCGGCGGGGTGGGCTCTATGCCGTTCCTTCATGGGTCATGTCGGCAAAAACTTTCTGTGCACAATCGGGACAAATACCATGTGAGAACTCCACGTTGCTGTGAGCGCTGATATAGGAATCGATCTGCTGCCAGTCGTCGTCGTGCACGCGGATCTTCTTGCAGCTCATACAAATGGAAAGAATGCCTTTCAGGGCCTTCTCCTCCGGCGTAACGGCATCGTCCTTCGCGTGACGGGTACCATGGAAGAGGAGGCGATAGGGATTCTCGAGGGCGGTCGAAACGACGGCACGGAAAAGGATGAACGCCGAGGCCAAGCGGAAGAAGGAGCCCGCCTCGGTGAGCCATGACGCATCGGCCGCGGCAAACGCGAGAGCAAGCTCCGCAATCACCTTCGACCCGATGGAAACCAGCAAAAGCACAAGGACGCGCTTGTCGAAGCCGTGGCGTTTTGCGGCCAGATGGATCATTCCGCCCGCCAGAAGGAAGCAGGCGATGAATCCTGATAGGGATTGGAGTCCCGAGGATTGCCAGACGCCCAGTGCCCGGGAAGGAAGCATGATGGCGAGGGCCACGGCGGCGGCCGTGACAAGGACGCTCGCGATGAGCATGAGCGATCCGCGCGGCCTCCGGCCGACGAAGAATGGCGCGGCAAAGAACATGCCTGACAAAAGCAGCCGTGATTCGATCTGCAGGCAAAGAGCGATTCGTCGACCATCGCCCAGGGCATCGAGCATCCCCATACTCGCAAGGGTGTGCATGAGCCAAATGCACCCGATGCCCAGCGAGCTGGTCCCTAAAAAGAGGAAAAACGGCGTGTCGGAAAAACCTCGGGAATGCCATACGACGGAAAAAATCGCGCAGGCAATGACAACGCAGAAAAGCTCGACTAGCACGAACAAGAGCTGGAAGCTGAGAAGCGCCGACAAGGCAATGCCTGCGAGGATGATCGCCCCCACCGCCCATGTGGTGGCGGACTCTCGTCGTTCGCGGCGCGTTTCATGAAGTCCTGTTTCGTGCATGCTACTCTCCGTATTCATTATCGGCAATAATTGTGTCGATTTGACACACAATTCCTGCCAACATATACTCCCTGGGCATCGCCTGAAGAGGGCAGGAGGCGGGATCATGGCTGCGGCAGGATTCGCGAAAGACTTCGTTTGGGGAGCTGCAACGGCTGCCTACCAAATCGAAGGTGCCGCGTACGAGGACGGAAAAGGAGAATCGATCTGGGATCGATTCTGCCGCGTACCCGGCGCGATTCAGGACGGCTCCTCGGGGGACATCGCCTGCGACCACTATCATCGATGGCGCGAGGACGTCGCGCTCATGGCACGGCTCGGTCTGAAGGGCTACCGCTTTTCGATTTCCTGGCCTCGTCTTTTACCACTCGGTAAAGGGGCGCGCAACCAGATAGGGTTCGATTTCTATGCACATCTCGTGGATGCCCTTCTGGAAAACGGGATAGAGCCCGTGATCACGCTCTACCACTGGGATCTTCCGCAGGCACTTCAGGACCAGGGGGGATGGCTCAATCGTGACACCGCGTCGTGGTTCGCCGAATACGCCGCGCAGGTCTTCGTTACCCTGGGCGACCGCGTAAAGACCTGGATAACCCTCAACGAGCCGCACATCGCTGCTTTCTTGGGTCATGCCGAGGGTTTGCACGCCCCAGGAACGAGAGATCTCGGCGCGGCAGTGCAAGCCTCCCACGTTCTGCACCTCGCGCATGCCCTCGGAGTCCAGGCATACCGCCAGGTCAGCCCGAGGAAAGATCGAATCGGGATTGCCTTGGATCTCCGCGCCGTGTACCCCTTCACTGACTCCGACGCGGATGCATCGGTGCTCGCCATGGCCGACAGCGAATACAACCGCTGGTATCTGGATCCAATCATGAAGGGGGTCTATCCCCAGGAACTGTTCGGCGTTTACGAGCGTGCAGGGTGCGCGCCGCGCGTCGAGCCGGAAGATATGGCGCTTCTCAAAGGCAACCCGGTCGACTTTCTCGGCGTCAATTACTATTTCCCCGTGCGTGTGAAGGCCATGCGCCGCGGGCCGCTTCTTGGATTCGCCGTGGCGGAAAAGCCGGATTGCAGAAGAACCGATATGGGGTGGGAGATCGAGCCACGCGGCCTGTATGATCTGCTTCTCCGTCTCAAGCGGGACTATGACGACCCGTCGGTCATGATCACGGAGAACGGTGCCGCGTTTTCCGATGAGATCGTCCAGGACGGTGAGGTACAGGATGATGAGCGCATCGACTACATTGCGTCGCATCTCGACGTCGCTCACGCGGCTGTCGCCGAAGGGGTGAAGCTCCGGGGTTATTACGTCTGGAGCCTCATGGACAATTTCGAGTGGAGCCTCGGGTTCTCCAAGCGCTTTGGAATCGTGCGCGTGGACTATGAGCGCGGTGAGCGAACGCTGAAGAAAAGCGCGCGCTGGTACCAGCGCCTCATCGCATCAGGGGGGGCGGAGCTCGACCTCTAGAAGGTTCGTCCCCCGAATGCCGAGACCAGGTCGTTGAGCTCGATATGTCCCTTGATCCGGAAGGGCTCTCCGTACCTCTTTCCGATCAAATGGCCGAAGTGAGCCATACGCGCAAAGAGCAGCTCTTGGAAATGTTCGCTGGAAATGAGTGTCGGCGGGTCGGATCCCGGGCCGGCGGGAGTGAAGACCTGTGACGCGTATGCCTGGATGGCACGGCGCTTATCCTCGATCACGTCGCTGATATCCACGATGAAACCGGGCTCGAACTCCCACGCGGCCATGTAGTACACGAGCTCTGACGGTCGGTGCGGCTCCTGACCGGTATCCAGCTTGCGCAATCCCGCGAGGAACGTCGCCTCCTGCACGATCTTTGAAGTTGCGGGATGATCGGGATGTCGGTCCTCCCAATACGGAAGAAGGACGATGCGGGGCCTGTGTTCCCTGATCTCGCGCACGATGAGGGTGCGCGCATGATCGTCCGCTGAAAGCCTTCCGTCCGGAAGGTCGAGCATTTCATGGTGCGCGAGACCCTGTATCGCGCTGGCGGTGTCGAACTCCGCCGCGCGCGCGGCAAGGGTGCCTCGCGTTCCCATCTCACCCCGAGTGAGTGTAATGATGCCCGTGCGTGTTCCCGCGCGCGCGGCCCGAATCAATGTGCCGGCAGCAGCGAGCTCCACGTCGTCGGGGTGAGCGCCGAAGGCGAGTATGTCCACCGTCATGGGGCAGCCACGACCACCCGATGCTCGGGGGCAAAGGGATCCACGGCCTGCGCCGCAGCGGCAATGATGCTGCCGCCGGACCGTGTCAGGAAGGGCAGGGCGCACAGAACGCGCTCCTGGAGCTTGCCCTTGGGCGCGAGGGAGTCGGCGAGCCGCTGCACCTGAGACCGCAGGAGAGTGTTTTTCCGACGCGCGGCCTGCGCAATCTTCTTCTCCATGAAATCGAACTGACGCAGGGCGCGCGACGATCCTATGACCGCCGTTCGATGGAGAGTGGGGTCCAGCGCATCGATCTCGCTCACGATGCCGCGCCAGATGTCCGCCACCGTCACGCGGCCCTCTACGATGCGCCTATCCAAGGACGCCGGAACGTGCCGTTTCAGCACGTCGTCGATGATGTGCTCACCGCGTTCCATCACCTCGGCCACTCCCACGCCCAAGCGCGAGCACAAGGCGTCGATCTTCGCATCGACGAGCGTGAGGGAGGCGCGGGGGATCATGAGCGGCATCGGGATGCCCATCCGTTGGTAGGCCAAGGTGAGCTGCGAAAAATAGGCGATCTCCGACGGGCCGAGCACGACCGCGAGGCTCGGGAAGATCGTGTCCTGGAAGAGGGGTCGGAGCGTCGCGTTGGGCGTGAAGGACCCCGGGCTTTGCTCGAACAGGACGGCAAGCTCTTCCACGGAAAATTTCCGTCCCGAAGCCTTCAGCTCGAACCCTTTCTCGTTCACGGTTATCGCATCACGCGAGGGGTCCTGGTGGAAAAGTGTCAGGTATCCGCGTCGCAGCTCGATTTGGGGATGATATCCGGCGCGAACGAGTCGATCGGTCTGCTCGAGAACCGCTTCGGTCACCGGGCTTTTTTCACGAATCTCCCTCTGGAACAATGGAAGTGCGAGACGCTTCAGCCTGTCGTCGGACGGATCGACGAGAACGAGGCCTTGCTCGTTGAACAGATACGCCATCCAGGCGCCGAATGCCTGCGGATAGGTGCGGTCGGGCGTATAGGCGCCGCGCAATGCCGCCATGGTTTCCTCCCGGAAACCGCCGTCCGGAAGCATCGCGCCGAGCTCATCCAAGAGAGGGCACACCGCGTCGCCCAGGCGGATCCGTGAGAGCGGTATTTTGGCTTGGGCCGAACCAGGCATGCGCAATTCGCGGAGCAGGCCCTCGCGATCCAAGACATGCGCGTGATCGACCTCGGCGATATCGCTGTCCTCGGAAGCGATCCAGAAGACGGGGATGATCGGGCGGCTCAGCTTCTCCTCACAGTGGCGTGCAAGTGAAAGGATCGTGAGAGCCTTATGGACGGTGTAAAGCGGGCCGCCGAACAACCCCGCCTGCTGCCCTCCGATGACTACGAGCGAGGATTCATCCGCGAGGCGCTGGATCCGTTCCATGGCCAGCGGGCCGGCCCCGAAGCGCTCGTTCTGCTCGCGGAGCACGGCGCTCAATTGTTGGCGGTCATACCGCGCGGCCCCGACGAGACGGGCCTGTTCGGCGAAGGCGCCGTCTTCGCGGAAATGACGCGGCACCAGGTCGCGAATGTCCCGACGCGCGTCCCAAAAATCGGTGAGAAGGTGCGAGCTGGAAGAGAGTTCGCGGAGGGGAATACTGTGCACCATGAGCGCATCCTACCGGATACAGGCGGCCGGCGCAATGCGGCCGCGGCGCGACGGGCTGCGTAGGGGTTCTTGCTTTCGGGTCATACGGTAATATACTGAAAGCATGAGAGAATCCCGCCGCATATCCCCCCTCCTGATCACTGGTCTTCTCGCCCTGTCGCTCGCTATTTGCGCGTTGTCGAACGTCTCGGCCCTCGGCGTTGACGTCGATGAGCTGAAGGGCGCGAAGAAGATCGATTTCGTGGATTTCAAGGGTCTTGTGAATATATTCAATACCGATCTGGACATTCGTGGCATCGGGGTGAATCTCGCCCAACAGATACAGCGGAACCAGGCGGTGGCGACCTATCTGACCCGTTATTCGGCTATCCACGCGGTGGATACGGCCGAGGCGCAGAAGCTGTCGGCCGACATCATTTCCCTGGACAAAGACGCGAAGGTGGACACCATTGCCAACGTACGGCGCGTCTTGTCCGCATATGTGGCAACACTCTACAAGTATCCGCAGAAAGACGCGGATCTTCTGGCGCTCTTCGTCACGTACTACAACGCCGTTTACCGGGGCAACCTCGCGAATTTCACGGCCAAGTACAAGACTGTCGTGCTGTCCCATCTGACGCAGGAGAAGGTAGGCATTTCCACGAACTATTTCGACTGGCCCGGACAGACGCAACTGGTCATCCCGCTCAATGAAAATGCCACGATGGACATTTTCGGTGTCCTCAACTCGTCAGAGGTCAGCTCCAAGGCGGTTGTCGATCAATTGAAAGCCCAGGACAACAAGGGCATCCCCGAGCGCACGGCAATCAATGACCTGAAACAGCAGGAAGTGAACAAGGCGCAGGCCGTCATAGACCAAGAGGCGAAACAGCTTGCCGATCAGAAGCAGCAAACCGCGGACAAGCAGAGTGGACTGGATGCGGCGCGGCAGGCGGCCGAGCAGGCGACCACGGATCAGCAAAAGAAGGCGGCGCAGGAAAATGTGACAACCCAACAGACCGCCCTTGCGCAGGCGCAGAACCAGCAACAGAACACGGAACAGAAGCTTGCCTCACAGGAGACGGCGGTTCAGCAAAAACAGCAGGAGGTCAATCAGGAAAAGCAAGCCATAGCCGCCGATCAGGCCGCGCAGAATCCCGAGCAGGCCAAGAAGGATCTCGCCCAACAGAGCGCGGCGCTCGCGCAGCGCGAGACGACAGTGGCCGCCCGAGAACAAGCGGTGAAGCAAAACCAGTCGGACCAGGCCATCTTTGCCGGCAAGCTGTACTACCTGAAGATCAAGGAATACCTCACTGACGGACATTACAACAATGACATGCTCGTCATAGACGCGGCGACGGGCTCGGTGCTCATCACGTCGACCGAGGCGAACATCTGCGGCCGAAAATTCGATCTTTTCAAGAACGGCGTAGTGGTCATCACCTTCAAGAACAATCATAACGAGGGTCATTACCTGACACTTCTGGATCTGGACACATTGAAAAGAAAAGCTATCAGCGATGATGCCGTCTTCTACCGCAGCTTCGTGGAGACGCGGGATGATTTCACCTACGTGATCGTGGACAAAGGCAACGCGTACTACCTCGGCAAGTTCACGTCGGACATGAAGCTCGCCGCGCTGTCCAAGGAGCAGGTCGACCCGGACAGCTTCATCAGCTTCTTCAACGACCTCGTCTACATCAACGGGAAAGCCAAGAACATCCTCGTGCTGAACAAGGCGGATCTGACGACGAAGACTGCGATCACGCCCTAGCCATGGATGGCAAGGCCGAGCGAGTGCAAGGATGCACGGGAGCGAGGCCCTAGCCACGGACGGCGAGGCGGAGCGAGTGCAGGGATGCACGGGAGCGAAGCCCTAGCCATGGACGGCAAGGCCGAGCCTGAGGCTCTCGCCGTCCGCTGCGCGGTCGGCTGCCGCCAATCGCGCCTTCGGCGCTGGGGAAAAGGCTCTCGCCGTCCGCTGCGCGGTCGGCTGCCGCCAATCGCGCCTTCGGCGCTGGGGAAAGGGCTCTCGCCGTCCGCTGCGCGGTCGGCTGCCGCCAATCGCGCCTTCGGCGCTGGGGCTATCTCCCGAACAGCTCGGCGATCTCCTTCTTGTAGATCTCCGCGATCACGTTTCGTTTCATCTTGAGTGACGAGGTGAGCTCGACCCCGACCTCGAAATGCCGCGCTATGACGCGGAATCGGAACACGCGCTCGAATTCACGGAAGCCGCGCTTCGCGTTCACCCGACCGTTAATTTCATCGGAGATAAGCTCCAGGATCTGGGGGTTTTCCATAAGATCCTCCTGGGTGAGATAGGAAATCTCCTGCTGTTCGGCGTATTTCTCGAGGGCCTCTTGGTTGGGAATCACGAGGGCGCCGAGGAACTTCTGATCCTGACCCACCACCATGACCTGGTCAATGACGTCACTTTCCAGGATCGTGTCCTCAATGGGCATGGGCTCGACGTTTTCACCCCCCAACAAGACGATCGTCTCCTTGGTTCTCCCCAGGATGCGAATCTCGCCTTTATGGGTGATCATGCCGAGGTCGCCCGTATTCAACCATCCATCAGCGGAAAGCACCTCGGCAGTCTTGTCGGGCCGTTTGTAGTATCCCTTCATGACGTTGGGGCCTTTCAGGTAAATGACGCCCTTCTTTCCCGGACCGACCTCGCGACCCGATTCGGGATCGATCAGCTTCATGGACAGCTCGTCAAGAAGCGGACCTATGGTCCCGAACACCGGATGGTGTTGCAGCCGGATGGATACCACGGGCGTGGTTTCAGTCAAGCCGTATCCTTCCAGAAGGAGAACGCCGACAGCCTGGAAGAACTTGTCGACAAAGGGTGGCAGGGCGCCGCCCCCTGATACGGTGAATCGGAATCTGCCGCCGAGCCGTGCCTTTATCTTGTTGAAGACGAGCACGCTGCCCAATGCCCGAACGGGATAGAGCAGGAGGAACGGGATGATGCCGATGAGGAAATCGAAAATGCGGACACGTCGCGTGAATTGCGGGTAGAGTCCCTTCACGAGCGCGGCGAAGGTGCTGTGCACCTGCCCAACGCTCACGAAAAACTGGAACAGTGCCTTCTTGATGCCGCCTTCTTCATTGATATTCCGATAAATGGCGGCTCGCACGCCTTCCCAGATCCTCGGCACCGACGCCATGACGGTCGGGCGCACCGCCGCCATGTCGGCCAGCATGATTTTGCCGATCGGTTTCGAATAGGCCAACGCCGTGCCCCTTGAAAGGGCGAAATTGTCGATGATCCGCTCGAGGGAGTGCCAGACAGGAAGGACCGAGAGAAAAATGTCGGTAGGCCCGACATCGACAGCATTGGGGATGGTGCGAATATTGTGCAAGAAATTGGCATGCGTCAGCATGACCCCTTTGGGCTCTCCCGTTGTGCCGGACGTATAGATGAGTGTCGCGAGGTCTTCGGGCCGTCCCTTTTCCATCTCGTTCTGGAAGGCCATCGGGTCGACGGCCAATCGTTTCTCCCCGCGTGCGAGCATTTCCTTGAACGTGAGAATTTGTACTCCCTGCGTAGCATCCGTGAACCCCGCCACGGTGAACTCGTCATCCATGACGATGATCGTTTTCAGAAGCGGCAGATCGTCCTTCTTGCCCAGGATCTTTCGAACCTGCTCGGCGTTTTCCGCCAGGCTGATTGCACAATCGGCATGCTTCAGAATGTAGCGCGCCTCGTCGGGCATGGTGTCCGAGCCGCGCGGGACGTCGGCCGCCCCAATGCCGAGAATCCCGAGGTTGGCGATCATCCATTCCTTGCGATTATCGGAGATGACCCCGACATGACTGCCTCGCTCCACTCCAAAATCGAGCAAACCGGCTCCGAAACATTCGAAAAGATGGGCGAATTGACGAAATGTCAACGAAGTCCAGGCACCAGCTTTGTCCTTGCTCATGAGCGCTTTGGATTCGGGCAGTTTCTTGGCCACCGCCCAGAGCACCTTTACGACGGTATCTTCCATTCGCTTCTCCCCATTGTGTGTCGATTTGCGGGAAAAAGCCTAACATAGCTGACTAGTGCGGTCAACAATTATTTGGCATTCGTGGTGCAAGAAATACCGGGCGAGTCAAAGTGCCGTCCCTCAGATCACCTGCAGCTCTTTCCCGACGCGGGCGAACGCGTCCACGGCCGTTTGCAGATCCGCCTGCTCGTGGAGCGCCGAAAGCTGCACGCGAATGCGTGCCTGGCCCTGCGGCACCACGGGGAAGCTGAATCCGGTGACGTAGATTCCCTCATCCAACAGACGGTGGGCCATTGTTCCCGCTTTTTTTTCATCGTAGAGCATGATCGGGACGATGGGGTGTATTCCGGGTTTCGCGTCGAAGCCGGCCTCAGTTATGGCCGAGCGGAAAAAGCGCGTGTTGCCCTCGAGCTTGTCGCGGAGCTCAGTGCTTTGTGTAAGCATGTCGATCACCGTGAGGGTTGTCGCGGCGACGACCGGCGCCAGCGAATTGGAAAACAGATAGGGCCTGCTTCGCTGGCGGAGAAGCTCGATGATTTCTTTCCTGCCGGAAAGACAACCGCCCGTGGCTCCGCCCAGCGCCTTGCCAAACGTCGTGGAGATGACATCCACACGGCCCATCACGCCGCAATGCTCCGCGGTACCCCGCCCCGTTTTCCCCACGAAACCGGTGGCGTGGCTGTCGTCCACCATGACAAGCGCCGTATATCTCTCGGCAAGGGTACAGATTTCCTGCAAAAGAGCGATGTCTCCGTCCATCGAGAAGACCCCATCGGTCACGATCATGCGCACACGTGCTCCGGCGGACTCGCGGAGCTTGGCTTCCAGATCCTTCATGTCCGCGTGGGCGTAGATCAGCCGTTGAGCCTTGCACAAGCGGGTCCCGTCGATGATCGAGGCGTGATTGAGCTGATCGGTGATGAGCGCGCAGTCCTTGTCGAGCAGCGGCTCGAAGATCCCGCCGTTGGCGTCGAAGCAGGAGGAGTAGAGGATCGTGTCTTCCGTCCCCAGGAACTCCGCCATACGTCTTTCCAATTCGACGTGCACTTCCTGGGTGCCGCAGATGAACCGCACCGAGGCCATCCCATACCCCCACCGATCCAGAGCGGCATGCGCGGCTTGGATCACGGCCGGATGCGACGCGAGGCCCAGATAGTTATTCGCGCAGAAATTGAGCACGTCCTTACCGGGCCGCACCCTGATGTGCACGCCTTGCGGACTCTGGATTGTCCGCTCCTCTTTGTACGTCCCTGCCGAACGGATTTCCGCGAGCCGTGCATCGATTTCAGCGTGTACCGTCTTGTCAAACATGCTCCAGGTCCTCCGCGATCTCCAGGATCACTTTGCCGCATTCCCCGGTCTGCATGGCGGCAAACCCGTCCGCGAACTTTTCGAATGGGAAGCGGTGCGTCAAAACGGGCGCCACGTTCAGACCGCTCTGCAGCATCGTCTGCATTTTGTACCACGTCTCGAAGATTTCGCGTCCGTAAATCCCTTTGATGTGCAAGCCCTTGAAAATGACCTGATCCCAGCGGATGCCGGTGGAGTTGGGAAGGATGCCCAGCAGGGCGATGCGTCCGCCGTGATACATATTTTCCAGCATCGATTCGAACGCCGTTCCGTTGCCGGACATCTCCAGCCCGATATCGAAACCCAGGACGCCGAGCTTTTCGCGCGCTTCCGCGATGGTCATGCGCGAGACGTTGACGGCAAGGGTGGCGCCCATCTTCTCCGCGAGCCGCAGGCGATAGTCGTTCACGTCGGTGACCACGATCCGCTGGGCGCCGCAGTGGCGGCAGATGGCGGCCGCCATGATGCCGATGGGGCCGGCGCCGGTGATGAGCACGTCCTCGCCCACCAGATCGAAGGAGAGGGCGGAGTGCGTGGCATTGCCAAGCGGATCGAGGAAGCAGGCGATCTCGGAGGGGATGCTCGGGTGCACGTGCCATGCGTTCGAGGCGGGCAGGGACAGATACTCGGCAAAACATCCGTCTCTGTTCACACCGATGCCCACCGTGTTCGTGCACAAATGCCTTCGGCCCGCGCGGCAGCTGCGGCAGACCCCGCAAACGATGTGCCCTTCCCCCGATACCCTGTCGCCGACCCTGTAGCCGCTCACGTTTGCTCCCACCTCGACAACGCGACCGACAAATTCATGACCGGTGACCAGGGGTGGCCGCAGAGTCCGCTGCGACCACTCGTCCCAATTCCAGATATGGAGATCCGTGCCGCAAATGGCGGCCTTCGTCACCTTCACGAGGAGATCGCTGCCGCCAATGCGGGGCATCGGAACGTCCTCCATGACGAGACCTTTGACGGGGCCCTTTTTCAAAAGCGCTTTCATGCCCACATTATAGAAAGACTCTCCTGCCTTGCACAGTCGGGGCACCATGACCAGCGACGGGGCATCCCACGGGATTCCCCGAACACTTGCAGAAAGCCGCGCTCCTTGGTATCACTCTCCGTCATGAGCACACAGCTTCTTTTTGCCCGCTACAAGCCCATAAGCCTCGAGCCCAAGGACTCCATCGGAGCCAAATGGCTCCGCCTCCTCGATCAGCTGGATCTTGCTTCGACCGTCAAAGGCAAGAAGACGGCCATCAAGGTGCATCTGGGCGGCGGCTCGGGCTTCACGACGATCCATCCCTATTTCATGCGGGTTCTGGTCGCCAAGGTCAAACAGGCGGGAGCGCGCGAGGTCTTCGTCACCGACACCAACAATGCGGTGAGCTGCGCGGTTGAAAGGGGCTATACGCCCGAAGTTCTGGGTTGTCCCATCCTGCCGGCGGCGGGGCCCGAGGAAAAGGATGTCGTTCCCGTGGCCGTGAGCCCCGCGTTCCGCACGCTTTCCAAAGTGAATCTGGCCGCTGAGATCGTGAACGCCGAGGCTCTCATCGATTTTTCGCACCTCAAAGGGCATGGAGCGTGCGGCTATGGCGGTGCCTCGAAAAACCTGTCCATGGGATGTGTCGATGAGAAGACGCGCGGCGCTCTTCATTCACTTGAGGGAGGGCTGGAGTGGGATCAGGAAGCATGTACGCTCTGCAAGACGTGCGAAGAAAACTGTCCGAACAAGGCGATTTCTTTTCCGAAGGACACGTTTTCCGTCTTTTATCATAACTGCAAGCTTTGCCAGCACTGTGTTCTCATCTGTCCGCAGAAGGCCATAACGATGAAAGGCGGCGCGTTCGCCGACTTCCAGAAGGGCATGGCACTGACGACATCGCGGGTGCTGGATACATTTCCACGCGAGAACCAGCTCTTCATAACGACGCTCATGAATATCACCGTGTTTTGCGACTGTTGGGGCATGACGACCCCGGCGCTCGTGCCGGATATCGGCATACTGGGGGGGCGGGACATTGTCGCGATGGAGCAGGCGTCTCTGGATCTGGTGCGCACCGAGGACCTGATACCCGGCTCGCTTCCCACGGGGTGGGAGTTGCACGCGGGTCAGCATTTGTTCGAGCGGATCCACGGGAAGGACCCGTTCGTGGTGATCGAGCAGCTGCGCGAGATGGGGTGGGGAAGCCGGGATTACACGCTCAACGAGGTCGTCTAGGGACAGGCACCGAGAGTCGCGGGGCAGGTGGACCTCATGCCCCGCGGCGTCCTCATATCACACCGAATCTCCGCGCGGAGTTTCTTTCCACGATAGCTCGCGGCAGATGACGAACCATGAAAGCCTGCACGCCAGCAGCCTTGCCGGCGCTGTAGAACGATTTCGGGCGCGCGGCACGAAGGATCTTTCCCACCGCGGCGGCCACGACGCTCGGCTCCGCGGCGTGCTCGATCATTTCGTCGCGTCGTTGCTTCACACGCTTGACGGTGTTCGCGTAGGGAGATTTCGCGGCCATAAAGCGCTCCTGGGGGAGTGTGGTGCGAATGTGCCAGGGCGCGATCACTGATACGGTGAGGCCGAACGGTTTGACCTCCATGCGCATGCATTCGGCCAGCGAGCGGAGCGCCGCCTTGCTTGAAGAATAAATCGATGAGAACGGCGACGGCGCCTCTCCTCGCATAGAGCCGATGAATATCACCGTTCCGCATCGACGCGCCCGCATCCCGGGAAGAATGGCCTGCGTCAGTTGGAGAGGGCCGAAGAAGTTCACCTGGAAGTGATCACGCACGTTCTCTGCGGGAGCCTCTTCCGCGGGGCCGATAGGGCTCTCGCCGGCATTGTTTACGAGGAGATCCACGATTCCGACCTGCTTCGCAAGCGCGGCGATGCTCCGCGGCGAGGAAAGATCAAGCGGAAGGTAGCGGACGCCGGGCAGTCGCCGCTCGGGCGGGAGGGACTTCGGATCACGGCAGGTTCCGATTACCTCCCATCCGTCCTCCACAAGCCAGAGCGCAACCGCCTTGCCGATGCCCCGCGACGCCCCCGTTACAAGGGCGACACGTCCTGATTTCGCTGCCACTTTCTTCTCCCTTTCCTATTCCAGGCAATCAATGAGCGCGGAGAAAGCCGCGACCGCCTTGTCATTGTCCTTGGTCGTATGAGCGCAGGAGACCATGTCGCGTCCATTGCGCGTGAGCACTCCATTGGCGTGCACCACAAAGGAGTAGTCCTCCAGGAGGCCCCGGCGACGGATGATCTCGGGGAACACCTCGGGGCCGGTGAGCGGCACGCCGTGAGGAGCGGTCATCTCGGTCCGGATGATCCCTCCGAAGTTATAGGAGAAGAATCCGCAACCGCGTTGCGCGAACAATCCGTTGAGCTTGTCCACCAGGTCCGATGCCACCGCGAACATGCGCTCGATGACGCCGGGTTTTTCAAGCTCAACGAAGGTGAAGTATGCGGCGGCAGCAGAGAGTGTTGTGCCGGGAAGCGTTCCGGCGATATAGGCAAATGGCCGTCCGTCCGGAACAACCCCGACGGTGGCCGTTTCCATCACTTCCGCGCTTCCGCCTACAGCGCCGCACCCCGGCCAGCCGCCCATGAGCGCCTTGCCGAGGGTCGTGAGGTCGGGCGTGACGCCGAGTGAGGCCTGTGCGCCGCCGAGACCCATACGCAGCCCCGTGACGACCTCGTCGAACACGTAGAGGGCGCCGTGCCGATGTGCAATCTCCATGGCCTGCGCGTGAAAACCGTCGGCAAAAGGCACCAGCCCCGATTCACCGCCCATGGGCTCGCAAAAGACCGCCGCCACGCCACCGTCGGCGGCATGCTGGGTTAAAGCGGCGTCCAGGGCTTCCAGATTGTTGGGCGGCACGAGCACCGTGAGATCGAGGATCTCGTCCGGCACGCCCATGGACACGAAGCGCCCACTTCCCGGCACCTCCATGTCGGTCATGAATTGATCGCTCCAGCCGTGATAGCCGGCGAGGTACTTGATGATCTTCTTCTTACCGGTGAATGACCGCGCGATGCGAGCCGCCGCGGCGTTGGCCTCGGTACCGGAGCTCGTGAAGCGCACGCGCTTGATGCCGGGAAAATGGTGGATGATTTTTTCCGCGGCCTTGACCTCCATCTCGTCATAGAAGCCGTGAAAATTCGTCCGCCGGCTTATGAGGTCGAGCATGCTCTTTCGCAACCCTTCGGGATTGTGTCCGAGTATAAGGGGCCCGCCGGCGAGGATGTAGTCGAGGTATTCGTTGCCGTCAACATCCCAGACCCGGCTCCCCTTGCCGTGATCCATGAAGAGCGGGTAGGGCACACTGGGCGCCCAGGCGTGCTCGCTGCCTCGGGGAAGCACCTTGCACGCCTGCTCGAAAAGACGCGCTGATCCGCCGGTGCGTGCCGTGAATTGGTCGAGAATCGCCTGTCGAGCGGCGGGCGCCAGCGGGCGGGCAGGCCGCGCGGCGAGCGCGCGTGTCCGATCCGTGATTTCCTGAAATTTCATGTCATCCCCTTTGTCCAGTCGAAGCAGAGTGGCGGCCGATGAGCCGCAAGGGAAAGCCGGTTGATCGCTGCCGCGTCGGCACCAGGAAGAATCGTAAATCGGAACGTATGCTCGCCCTGATCGGTATAGCGGGCGCGGGCGGCGGAAAATGGGGCCGGATCGTGCCAGGCGAATGCCGGAGAGCGCACAAGGGTGGGGCGCAGCTGAGAGTCGGTGCCGTCGATGGCCGAGCAGTCCGGACAAGCGATACCCATCGTGGCGCCATTGGCCAGACGGGCGATCGTCCAGTCGATGAGAGGACATTCACGCCCGTCCTGCGGCCGCGCGTGGCCGCCGCCGGTGATTCCGTCGAGCCTGTCGGTCACGGGGATCTCCATGTCCACAAGGAGCTTCGAGATCGTGAGCGACTCGTGCCAATCCAGTCGGAGCTCGATCTCCACGCGGGGGTCCCCGCGGTGCAAGCGCGCATGGAGCGTCAGGCTGCTCGCATCGAATCGCGCCGTTATGCGGAGGCTGGCACGCAGGGGGCCCGTTTCTTCCACAACGGGCGTTCCGGGAAGAAACAGGCCCCGAGGATTTCCGGCGAATCGATCCAGTCCATGCGACCACGTATCGCTCTTGTCGTCGTACCCAGCAACCGCTAACCGCACGACGCTTGCGGCGGTTCCGCCGCGGGGGCGCAGGGTAAGGAGGGCGTCTTCGGAGGCACCCCCGACGCTCCAAAACTCGTTCTCGATGCCGCGCTCGTCGCACGAAAGGTCGGTGTCGGCAGGGGACACGTCGGATCCGGTGTGAAGGGAGAAGAAACGCATTTCCCCCGGCGCCAGAGACGCCGGCCAGAGCAGCGACCCCCAAAGACCCGCTTGCGAATGCGAAGGCAGCACCTGGTGGGGGACCGGAGCGTCGGATTCATCGGCAAGCCATCCATCGAATCGATTGTCGGTGAGCCACGGCTCCCAGTGGATGTACCCGTCGAATCGCGCGTCGGAGGCGTTGAACACGGCGACGCGCTGTTGTGTCGCAGGGGGGAAACTCGAAGCACGACGAAAAAGCGTTTCATAGGCCACCGATTCGGCGTCGCTTGCGGCTCCGCCCAGTTGCGCTACCGCGTCGGCGCATGCCGCAAGGATGCTCGTTCCCCCGTAGATGTCATGGAATTGGTTGAACAGCGTCGTTTTCCAAGCGCGGCGAAGACGCGGCCCGGCCTCGGCGGGAGCATCCCCGGGATAGGTGGCAATCGTTTTCTCGGCCATCAGGAGCGCGTGCTCGGCGCGCCGAAGCGATGTCTTGATGGGCCGCGCAACGCTGTAACACCCCACCGAGTGGTATTGCAGCTCTCCTTCGACAACGGGGAGCATTTCACGGAATGGCTTCACGGCATCGAAAAAGGCGCGGGGATGGGAGAATACGAGCCGCGCACCGGGGAACGCATCGGTGCTTTTCAGTATCCATTCCACTTGTTCGCGCGTTGGGCCTCCGCCGTGGTCTCCCACCCCGTAGAAGCACATGATGTCGTTGATTCCCGTCGCCGCCGCGGCGATGACCTTCTGAACGTGCGTGGAGAGGTCCGCGACCGATGTACAGTAGGCGACGGGAATGCGCCACGCAAGTACCTCGCCAGGGAGCTTCGCGTCCGGATTGGACCTCCAGCGGAAAAGGGAGGAAGGCAGCGTCTTCTCGTGTGCCATGGGCCTCATCATCACATAGGCGTCGTATCCGTGAGCGGCGAGTATGCCGGGCAAGGAGCCGGCGTGGCCGAAGCTGTCGACGTTGTAGCCGACGGTGACTGTGACACCGAGCTTTTCGACGGAGTAGCGGCCGCCGATTTCAATCTGCTTTTCAAAGGATTCGCGTCGTGGAAAATTGCAGTCAGGCTGGATGTACCAACCCCCGACCACTGCCCATCGCCCGGCGTCGATTTGGGCCCTGATGCGCTTGAACAGCGGCGGATCCAGTTCCTCGATGCGTTCGTAGACCCATGCATCGGAGCGCGTGAAAATGAGGGTGGGGAACTCGTCCAACATATCGCAGGCGGTCCGACACGTCGCCAGAGCCTCCGCGACCCCGGAGGGCCAGCGCCAGAGCCAGACCGGATCCAGATGCGCATTGCCGATCATGTGCACGTTGAGCATGTCCCCTCCATAACGGCCCCGGCCGCGACGATGCGTCAGTATAGGGAATGGACCCCGCCGTTTCCAGTAGGTTCACTTCATTCCACTTGCGCTTGATCGTGCTACTTGGATACACTTCGCGGCGGCATGGAAATGGAAACACTGCGTGCAATTCTCGACGCCATTCGCGACGTTCGTATCGGAGTCATCGGGGATTTTTGTCTGGATGCCTATTGGATCCTCGACCCGTCGCTTTCGGAGATCTCCGTCGAGACAGGTCTGGCTACTCGAGCGGTGCGCGCGCAGCGTTATTCCTTGGGCGGGGCCGGGAATGTCGTGAGCAATCTCCTCGCCATGGGTGTGGCCCGTGTTTCCGCATTCGGCGTGCTCGGAACGGATCCCTTCGCCCAGGAGATGATGCGCATTTTGAAGGCATCCGGAGTGAACGCGGCGGGCATGCTCGTGCAGGAGTCCGATTGGGCCACGCCCGTCTATGTCAAACCCGTCGCAGAGGACGTGGAGCAGGCTCGCATTGATTTTGGCAACGCCAATACGCTGTCTTCCTCCACGGGTCGGGCTCTCCTGGAGCGCCTGAGCGCTGCACTTCCAGATTTGGACTTGGTGATCATCAACCAGCAACTCCTGCACGGCATCCATACGGAGGAGCTCCGCCGCGATCTTTCGCGCCTTACCGTCACGGGCACGAGTCGTTTCATCTGCGACAGTCGCAGTTGGAGCGATGCGTTCACGGGGGCAATTCGTAAGCTGAACGACCGTGAGGCGTTGCGCCTCTGCGGCAAGGAATGGGATTTCGACCTGCCGGTGCCCCGCCCCGACGCCGAGGCCGCCGCGGAGACTCTTTTCCATCGTTGGAAGACTCCCGTCTTTCTCACGCGCGGCTCGTACGGCATGCTCGTGCGCGATGAGGCGGGGACGCGTGAGGTGCCCGGCCTCTACATCGTCGGTCGCACCGACACCGTGGGTGCGGGGGACAGTGCACTCGCCGGCATCGCGGCGGCCCTCGCCGCGGGCAGGGACGCTCTCGAGGCGGCGACAGTCGGCAACTACGTGGCGGGGGTGACGATACAGAAGCTCTTCATCACGGGAACGGCGAGCGCGCAAGAAATAATGGCTATCGGGACGGATCCCGAGTATGTGCATTGCCCCGAGCTCGCGGAGGACCCGCGCATGGCGCGCTTTCAGGGCACGTCGGAGATCGAGGTCGTAAGCGCGCCGCTGCGCCCCGTGGTTGTGACCCACGCCATATTCGACAACGACGGCACCATCTCGACGCTTCGTGAGGGCTGGGAAGCGATCATGGAGCCGGTGATGATCGAGGCCGTGCTCGGCGAGAGTTGGAAGTCGGCCGAGGAGCAACTGTACAGGACCGTGCGGGAGAGGGTACGGCGTTACATCGACGCAACCACCGGTGTCCAGACCCTTGTGCAGATGACGGGGCTTGTCGAGATGGTCAAGGAGTTCGGCATCGTACCGGCTGCCCAGGTCAAGGACGCCGCCGGTTATAAGGCGCTGTACAATAAGGGGCTTCTGGCAATGGTGGACGGGCGTCTTGCCAAGCTGCGGCGGGGCGAGCTCGCCATTGATGACTTCATGGTGAAAGGAGCGCTTCCCTTCCTGAAGGCGCTGCATGCCGGGGGGGTGAAACTCTATCTTGCCAGCGGGACCGACGAGGAGGACCTCATCACCGAGGCGAAATCGCTCGGGCATGCGGATCTTTTCGAGGGACGGATCCACGGGGCGGTCGGGGACATAGCGATCGAGGCGAAGAAAGTCGTCCTCGAACGGATACTCGGTGAAATAGACCGCGACGGGGCGGGTACCCTCGTCACATTCGGCGATGGCCCGGTGGAGATGCGTGAAACTCGCAAGCGGGGCGGGATAGCGGTGGGCATCGCAAGCGATGAGCCGCGTCGCTTCGGTTGGAATATGAAAAAGCGCTCGCGCGTGATTCGGGCCGGGGCACATTACGTCGTTCCCGATTTTTCGCAGGGCGGAACCCTCTTGGCGCTGCTGGGGATACGGTCATGAGCTTTGACAGATTCGACCGCTCGCAGCTGCGCATGAAGTCTCTCGCAGAACGAAAGAACAAGGTGATATTCCCTGCCGACGCTGTAGCGTTAGACGCGGTGCCGCGGGCGCTCGACGGGGCGGGGGCTGCGACTCTGGGGGAAACCGTTGAGCGCATCCGCGCCGCACGCTCCGCAGGAAAGCCTGTCATATGCGCTTTCGGCGCGCACACGATCAAGAACGGTCTGGGGCCGTTGCTGATCGACCTTGTGCGCAGGGGCTGGATCACGCACCTCGCCACGAATGGGGCCGGTATCATCCATGATTGGGAGATCGCCTACCAGGGTCGCACGAGCGAGGACGTGCGCGCCAACGTCGTCCGAGGCGAGTTCGGCACATGGGAAGACACGGGGCGCTACATCAATCTCGCGATCCTCATAGGCGCGTGGCGGGGGTACGGCTACGGCCCGTCAGTCGGCGCCCTTATCGCAGAGCAGGGGCTGGATATTCCGTCGGCACGCGAGCTGGCGAGCTCCATTCCCCGTCTCCTGGAATCGGATCCTGATACCGCGGGCGCTGCCGCGGACCTCCTCGGAGCTGTGCGTGAATTCTCTTTGCCGGCAGGTCACATGGGCGTCGCGCATCCCTTCGCGGGGTTCAGCGCGCAGGCCGCGTGCCATGTTTCGGAGGTCCCGTTCACCGGGCACCCCATGATCGGTCACGACATCATCTATACGCATCCGATGAACAACGGAGCCGCCATCGGCCGCACCGCGCTGCGCGACTTCCTCGTCTATGCCGAAGCCGTCAGCCGTCTCCAAGGAGGCGTATACCTTTCGGTCGGGTCGGCGGTCATGTCGCCCATGATCTTCGAGAAGTCCCTCTCCATGGCCCAGAACATTGCGCTGCAGAAGGGCGATCCGATTCGGAACCATTTCATCCTCGTCGTCGATCTGGCGCGGTCAAGCTGGGATTGGCAGCAGGACGGCGAGCCGCCCGCGGACAACCCCGCCTATTACTTGCGTTACTGCAAGAGCTTCTCGCGTATGGGGGGGACAATGCGCTATTTGCAGGCTGACAATCGGGATTTTTTCCTCTTACTGCGGCAATCATTGATGTAAGTGCGGGCAAGCCCCGTGTTGTCATAGCCGACGAATTGCGATAGAATCGACTTAAAAGTCTCTAACACCCTTTACACGAAAGAAGGACTTCGCATATGGCCAGGAAAATGGTGACCATCGACGGCAACACCGCCGCCGGGACGGTCGCGCACGCGACGAATGAAGTGATAGCCATCTACCCCATCACCCCCTCCTCGACGATGGGTGAAGTGGCGGATGAGCTTTCGGCGGAAGGCAAAAAGAATATCTGGGGGACGGTCCCTTCCGTGGTCGAAATGCAGTCCGAAGCCGGCGCCGCCGGAGCGGTCCACGGCGCGCTGACCACCGGCGCCCTGACGACGACCTTCACGGCATCTCAAGGCCTGCTCCTCATGATCCCGAACATGTACAAGATCGCCGGCGAGCTCACCTCGACGGTTTTCCATATCGCAGCCCGCGCCCTGGCGGCGCACGCTCTTTCCATTTTCGGCGATCATGAGGACGTCATGTCGTGCCGGTCCACGGGGTGGGCCATGCTGTGCTCCAATAATGCCCAGGAAATCATGGACAATGCGCTCATCGCGCAGGCGGCGACCCTCGAATCCCGCGTTCCCTTCCTCCACTTCTTCGATGGATTCCGCTCCTACATGGAGATCCAGAAGATCGAGGAGCTCACCTTCGACGACATGCGGGCCATGGTGACCGACGATCTGGTGGCAGCGCACCGCGCGCGCGCCCTCAATCCGGAGAATCCGACCATTCGCGGGACCTCGCAGAACCCCGACGTATTCTTCGCAGGTCGCGAGGCGGTGAACAAATACTACCAGGCCGTTCCCGGCATCGTGCAGGGTGCGATGGACAAGTTCGCGAAGATTGTCGGCCGCCAGTATCACCTCTTCGACTACTTCGGCGCCCCGGATGCGGACCGCGTCATCATCATGATGGGCAACGGAGCGGAGACCGTGGAGGAGGTCGTCGAATACCTCAATGCGAAGGGCGAAAAGGTGGGCGTGCTGAAAGTGCGTCTCTTCCGCCCGTTCAGCCTCGAGCATTTCGCAAAGGCGCTGCCCTCCACCGTGAAGGCCATCGCGGTGTTGGACAAGACCAAGGAATCCGGAGCGCTCGGTGAGCCGTTGTACGAAGACATCCGCACCGCCATCGGCGAGGCCATGGCAGAGAAGCTGGTGTCCTTCAAGGATTACCCCCTGATCACGGGAGGACGGTACGGTCTGGGATCATCGGATTTCACCGGAGCCATGGCAAAGGCCATCTACGACAATCTGAAGTCTGCAAAACCCAAGACTCATTTCACGGTGGGCATCAACGACGACGTGACCCATCTCAGCCTCAGCTTCGATCCGCATTTCTCCTCCGAACCGGCGGGCGTTCATCGCGCTCTTTTCTATGGCCTGGGCGCCGACGGAACCATCGGGGCGAACAAGAATTCCATCAAGATCATCGGCAAGGCCACGGACAACTACGTGCAGGGCTACTTCGTGCTGGATTCCAAGAAGTCCGGCTCCATGACCGTCTCGCACCTGCGCTTCGGCAAGAAGCCCATCAAGAGCACGTATCTCATTTCGAAGGCCAACTTCCTTGCCTGCCATAAGTTCAGCTTCCTGGATCGCTACGACATGCTCTCCCAGATCGACGAAGGGGGCGTATTCCTTCTGAACTCCCCGTTCGGCAAGGACGAGGTATGGTCCAAGATCCCCGTCGAAGTGCAGCAGAAGATCATCGACAAGAAGGTGAAATTCTACGTCATCGACGGCACGAAGATCGCCGACGAGGTTGGTCTGCGCGGACGCATCAATGTGACAATGCAGACGGCGTTTTTCGTGATCTCTGGAGTCGTGCCCGAGGAAAAGGCCCTCGAGCTGATCAGGACCGCCATCGAGGATACCTACGGCAACAAGGGCAAAGACGTCGTTGCCATGAACATGAAGGCGGTGGAAGCGGCCCGCAGCAGAATGGAAAAGGTCGACTATCCGAATCATACGGTCGGAAATCTCCACATGCTCCCGCCGGTGCCGGCCGAGGCACCCGAGTTCGTGCGGAATGTGACCGCTGAAATCATCGCCGGGCGGGGTGAGAATCTCCCCGTTTCCAAGATGCCCGTTGACGGCACCTGGCCGACCGGTACGACGAAGTGGGAGAAACGCAGCATCGCAGAAGAGATCCCCGTCTGGGACTCCGAGACGTGCATCCAGTGCGGCGAGTGCTCCCTGGTCTGCCCCCATGCCGTCATCAGGATGAAAGTCTACGATCCGAAGCTTCTGGCCAACGCGCCGGCGAGCTTCAAGTCGGTTGACGCCAAAGGTAAGGAGTTCGAGGGACTGAAGTTCACGATCCAGGTCTCGGCGCTGGACTGCACGGGCTGCGGCGTATGTGTAAGCGCGTGCCCTGCCTACAAGAAGGTGAACGGCGAAAAGACGGACAAGAAAGCCATCAACATGGCTCCCCAGCTTCCCCTCCGGGATCAGGAAGCCGCGAACTTCACCTACTTCCTGTCACTCCCCGAGGTCGACCCCAAGCTCATCAAACGCAATACGATCAAGGGCTCGCAGCTCATCATGCCCCTGTTCGAGTTCTCCGGAGCCTGCGCCGGGTGCGGCGAGACACCCTACGTGAAGCTGATGAGCCAGCTCTATGGTGACCGTGCCATCATCGCCAACGCGACGGGTTGCTCCTCCATTTACGGCGGCAATCTTCCCACCACACCGTATACGGTGCGCGCGGATGGCCGCGGACCTTCGTGGTCGAACTCGCTTTTCGAAGACGCCGCGGAGTTCGGGTTCGGCATGCGGCTTACCGCCGACAAGATGTTTGAATTCGGCAACGAGCTCCTCGACGCGCTCATCGCCGCGGGCAAGAGCGCGGCGCCTCTTGCGCTCCTCCAACAGTTGCGCGGCGCCGACCAGAGCACGCAGGAGGGCATCGAGGCGCAGCGATTGCGCGTCATCGAGCTGAAGAAGCTCATCGCCAAAGCCTCGACCGACATCGAGAAGCGTCTCCTCTCCGCGGCTGACTATTTGGTGAAAAAATCGGTGTGGATCCTCGGCGGGGACGGGTGGGCCTACGACATTGGTTATGGAGGTCTCGATCACGTCATCGCGTCGGGTCGCAAGGTGAACATCCTCGTGCTGGACACCCAGGTATATTCGAACACGGGCGGGCAGATGTCAAAGGCCACGCCGGTGGGCGCTATCGCCAAGTTCGCAGCCAGCGGGAAATCCCAGGGCAAGAAGGACCTCGGCCTCATGGCCATGGCCTACGGAAACGTGTACGTGGCTCGCATCGCCTTTGGAGCGAATCGGCTCCAGACCATCAAGGCCTTCACCGAGGCCGACGAATACGACGGCCCGGCCATCATCATCGCGTACGCCCACTGCATCAATCACGGTCTGGACCTCCGCAAGGGAATCAGCCAGCAGAAGCTCGCGGTGGATTCGGGGGCATGGACATTGTTCCGCTACAATCCGAAGCTCCAGGCCGAAGGCAAGAATCCCCTCATCCTGGACTCCAAGGAGCCAAGCTCGGATATCGGGGAGTACATGTACAACGAGATCCGCTTCCGCGCCTTGAAGCAGGCGGGTCCCGAAAGGGCCGCGGAGCTCCTGGAATTGGCGCGCAAGGATGCCAAGGCGCGTTACTCCTACTACAAGTACCTCGCGGACAGGCCGCAGTAGAGCGTGCCGTCCGATATGGCACCCGTTGCGGGTAGCGACGACCTGGACCAGGAAGACGATCCCGTCGGCCCCTCCTCGGAGGAGACGGCGGGGCCCGCCGAAACGAATGGTCCGACCCTGACATGGGAGTCCGTTGCCGCCCGCGCCGTGCCCTCCTGGTACGCCGATGCGAAGTTGGGGATTCTGCTTTTATGGGGTCCCTACTCCGTGCCGGCGTGGGCTCCACCGACCGGTGAAGTGTCACGAGTCATCGAAGACAAGGGTTGGGAGTACTGGTATTCGCACAATCCCTACGCGGATTGGTACGAGAACACCATGCTCATTCCCGGCAGCCCCACGCACGAGCATCATCGCAGCGTTTGGGGGCGCATGGCGCGCTACGATACCTTCGCGCGCATGTTCCGCCAGGGCCTGAAGGATTGGGACCCAGCCACAATGCTCGACCCCCTCGCCGGGAGCGGGGCCCGCTATCTCGTCTTCAGCGCCAAGGACCATGACGGGTTCCTTCTCTGGCCGTCGCGTAATCGCAATCCGCGCAAGCGGGGCTGGCAAGTGGCGCGCGACGTCATGGGCGAGATCGCTGCGGGCGCACGCAAAAGGAATCTGCGCTTCGGGGCGTATTATTCCGGCGGTCTTGATTGGAGCTTCGGTGGAAGCGCCATCAAAAACCGCGCGGACCTTCTGGCGGCCATGCCGCGCGCGAAGGGATATGCCGCGTACGTCGATGCCCATTGGCGCGAGATCATCAATCGTTACGCCCCCTCTCTCCTATGGAACGACATGGGGAGCCCCGCCACCCAGGATCTGCTGTCCTTGTTTTCTCTTTATTACGACAAAGTGCCGGACGGGCTCCTGAACGATCGCTTCTGGCAGTCGGACGACGAAGTGCCGGTGAGCTTTCTCCGCAAAGTCCTCTCGGCGATTGCCCGCTTCTTCTCTCCGCGTGCGCGCGCCCTGGCCGCCGCGGCGCTTCAAACCCCCGCCGTACGATTCGCGGACTTCCGCACCGCCGAGTATACTCTGCTGGAACCTGAACAGGGTGGCGCGTGGGAATGCGTGCGCGCACTCGGATATTCCTACGGCCATAACGCCGAGGAGACCGGATCCCAGCTCCTGTCCGTGGAAGCGCTGGTGCGGCTGCTCGTCGATGTCGTGGCAAAAGGCGGCAATCTCGTCCTCGGGGTGGGTCCTTCGGCGGACGGGTCCTTGAGCGAGGACCAGCGTGCCCGCCTGGCGGGGCTGGGTGAATGGCTCAAGCTCAACGGTGAAGCCATCTACGGCTCACGACCCTGGGTCGAGCACGAGGCGGTCACCGACGAAGGGGTGGAGATTCGCTATACCGCGCGCGGCATGACGACTTATGCGATTTTATTGGGCACACCGACGGGTCGTACCATCGTCCTTCCCTCCCTCAGGCTCCTGCCGTACGCCGGGATGCGCATTCTGGGCTCAATCGGCTATGTCACCTGGTTCCAGGAGGGAAGGGACGTGCACATCCGTCTCACCGAGCCGCTGCGGGAATCTCCGGCGCATGTGATCAGCATCACTCCTCATCCCCGCTTGTGGTGAGGTCTCGGAAAATACCCGCCATCTCCGTGCACGCCTTCGTGAAGACGCCGAACAGCTCGTCATAGACTTCCCTGTTCGCCGCCGAAGGGAAGTAGGTCTTCTGAAATCGGACGAGATTCTCCGCCGCCTCAGCGGGGGTTTCAAACTCGTCCAGACCGTAGAAGCCCACGCATGCATTGCCCAACAGATCGGAGTCCTCCTGCTCGGGCAGAAGCACCTTCTTTCCCGTGATGTCAGCGCGTGCCTGGCACCACAACGGCAAGCGGGCCAGACCGCCCGTCACCCTCAGATCGGCAACCTGACACCCGTTCGACTCCATGGCGGCAATCACCGCGCGGACCGCGAACCCGGTCGACTCGATCACCGCGCGGGTCATCTCCTTCCGTCCGTGCCTCATGGTGAGGCCGATGAACGAGCCGCGTAGCCGCTCGTCCCAGATGGGGAAACGTTCGGGACTGAGGAAGGGGAGAAACACAAGCCTGTCGGAGCCCGGTCTGACCGCGGCCGCCTCTCGAACCAGAGAGTCGAGTTCGGTGCCGGAATCCGCCAACGCGCGCTTCGCCCAATCGAGTGCCGAGCCGGATGAAGAGATCAGGGCCGAAATGTTGAAAAGCCCGTGCGCGATGTGGGGAAAGCACAGAAGGCGCCGATCGTGCACCGGCCCGGACCAGCAAAGATTGATGCCCTCCGAGGTACCGGCCCGATCGCAGGCGCGGCCCGTGGAGGTGCAGCCGGCGCCGAGGATGGACATGATGAAATCAGGTCCGCCGGCGAACACCGGAAGTCCGGCAGGAACTCCCAGAGTCTCGGCCGCATCGGTCCTCACCGTACCGATGAGCTCGCCGATCTCGACGAA
>Ga0265316_10000569_pt1 | contig 41226 bp, 34 predicted proteins | sample 4522metaG_FD_202092 | JGI IMG/M metagenome (GOLD analysis project Ga0265316, IMG submission 202092) | Rhizosphere microbial communities from Carex aquatilis grown in University of Washington, Seatle, WA, United States - 4-5-22 metaG | ecosystem: Host-associated > Plants > Roots > Rhizosphere >... | reverse complement strand
ACGAACGGCACCTTCGCCGCCTGGTTTATCTGAAATATATTTTGATATGGCTTTAATTTCTTCAATAGCACTGGCCGGACATGTTGGTAATCCTACCTGCTGCATTACTTCATAGTCTGGTAAATCGTCTCCCATATAAAGTATTTCATTATCAGTTAAACCATATTTTGTTTTGAAAAGGGAATAATCTTCTACTTTATTTTGCGACTTCATAAATATGTCTTCGATACCCAATTTAAAAAACCTGTTTTTTACTGAATCCGAATTACCACCTGAAATTATTGCTATTTTGTATCCCATTCGAATGGCATATTGCATGGCATATCCGTCTTTAATGTTCATAGTGCGCAGCATTTCCCCGTTTGGATGGAGCCAAACTTTATCTGAACCAAGTACGCCATCGACATCAAAAATAAATGCCTTGATATTTGCCATGCTTTTTCTAAAATTTGTCATCTCTTGAATTATAGTATTTTTGAATACTTTCGCTCACAAAAGTATATATTTTTTGCCATTCCGGTTCAGCTGCCAGCATTTCTGTTTGCTTTTTCAAAACTTCGAAATTATTTCTGAAAGCTGGTCCGGTTTGCGCTTTCCGGGGATTCATTTTAATGGCTTTAAAAGCTGTTTCTTCAATCAACGGAAAAAGCAATTCTAACGGAAAATGTTTTTTTTTCAAAAGTTCATCAGCAATGCTAAACATGTGATTACTGAAATTATTTGCAAAGACAGCTGCAAGATGCAGAATAGCTTTTTTATCAGAATCAGTTTCAAAAACGCTTTTAGACAACTTTTCGCAAAAAGAACTAAGTAAGTCAAAATTGCCTGGAGTATTAGCCGAAATAAATAAAGGAATGGTAGAAAAATCAATTTCTCTTTCTTTTGAAAATGTTTGTAACGGATAAATAACTCCGAATTTGTTGGTATAATTATAAAATATTTCTGAAGGAATTGAACCAGAAGTATGAACAAGAAATTTATTTTCCCAGTTTCGCGATTTTAAAATAGGTACAATCGCTGAATCGGAGACTACAAAGAGGATTATATCTGCCGTTTCATTAATCTTATTCAAATCTGAAATATAATTGCATCCAAGTTTCCCAGCCAGCTCAATTCCGGCTTCTTCACTGCGGTTATAAATCTGAGAGACTTTTATACCGGCATTTTTGATAGATTTTCCAAAATGAGTTGCAACATTCCCTGCACCAAGTATGCAAACAGATTTAATTTGTCTCATTTGGTTGTCAATTAGTTTATGTGACAATATACTGATGTACCAGCAAACTTTAAATTAATTGTCGGATTGGCACATTGTGTAATTGGCATATTATGCAATTCCATGCTCTCCCAGGAATCTCTCAGCATCAATTGCAGCAATACATCCGGAACCAGCGGCAGTAATAGCTTGCTTGTAAATCGGATCCTGGACATCTCCACAGGCAAATACTCCGGGGATATTGGTTCTGCTTGTTCCGGGAACTGTTTTGATATATCCGACTTCATTGGTTTCAATCCAGCTTTTAAAGATATCTGAATTTGGCTTATGCCCTATAGCTACGAAATAACCCGAAATATTAAGTTTTACTTCCGCTTTCTTATTGTTGATTAATGTAATTCCTTCAACGCCATTAGAACCTGTTAGTTCTTTGGTTGTATGTTCGAAAAGTATTTCAATATTTGGAGTATTTACAACCCTTTTTTGCATTGCTTTCGAAGCACGGAGATAATTTTTGCGAACTATCATATATACCTTGCGGCAGAGTCCCGCAAGATAAGCAGCTTCTTCGCATGCAGTATCGCCACCACCAACAACAGCTACATCCTGACCTTTGTAAAAGAAACCATCGCAAGTTGCACAGGCTGATACTCCGGAACCTTTGAATTTTTCTTCACTTTCTAATCCCAGGTACATTGCAGTTGCACCAGTAGCTATTATTGCAACCTGGGCCTCAATTAATTTATTCTCATCAATGACAACCTTAAAAGGACGTTTTGAAAAATCTACAGAAGTAGCAATACCATACCTGATATCGGTTGAAAATCTTTGGGCCTGTTTTTTAAATTCATCCATCATGACGGGTCCGGTAACTCCGTCAGGATAGCCTGGATAATTCTCAACTTCAGTTGTAGTAGTAAGTTGCCCGCCAGGTTCAAGTCCTTCATATAAAACCGGTGAAAGGTTTGCACGAGCGGCATATATTGCTGCAGTAAATCCTGCTGGTCCAGATCCTATGATTAAACATTTCACTTTTTCTCCTTCACCTGAAGGAATTGTTGAAGATTTTGTATTTGTTTCTACATTTAAAGGTTTGAAAAAATCCATTTATATCCTAATTTTAAAGATTATAATGCAAATTAAAGAATTATTATACTGTCTTTTATCATAAAACATATATGTTGATTAAAAGTTTTTAACATATTAAATTTCTTCACTTAGAAACATTGTATTATTCAATAAATAATGCGAATTAAGAGTTAAAAAATTTTAGCATGTCAAATCAATTTCAATTGCCACGGCCTTTAGGCCGTGGTCTGGAAAATACTAAAAATAAAAGCGCGCCACTCTGGAACTAAATCAAGGTAATATCAATATTTGGCGCGCAATTGAACTTTTTTGGCTTAAGTTCCAGCATTGCGCTGGAATTTGTTTATTTCTTTTATTTAAAATTCTACTCTAGCGCTATGGCTATAATTACTTTAACCACGGCCTAAAGGCCGTGGCAATTAATGCTCAGTTATCCAAATTTCAACTCTTAATTGGCATAAAAAGAAAATTTATCAGAAAGAAAGTGTTAATTGCTTTTCTTCGGATTCATGTTCAAGCAACCATTTTTTACGCCACAAGCCACCTGCATAGCCAACCAATTCTTTGTTTTCACCAATAACTCTGTGACAAGGAACTATTATGGGAACAGGGTTTTTACCATTTGCTGACCCAACAGCCCTGACATTTTTCGTCGAGCCTAATTGAACAGCTATATTTAAATATGTTGTTGTTTTTCCAAAAGGGACAGATTGAACTTTTTCCCAGACTTTCAATTGAAACTCTGTTCCTTCCAGGTGAATGGGGAAATCGAAAATTTTACGTTTATGATTGAAATATTCATCAAGCTGTTTTAAAATAGTATTGATCAATTCAGATTTTGCAGGCTTTTTATTTGGAACTTCCTTTTCTTCAAGAAAGCTTAATGAGATAAGGGATTCATTATCTGTCTTAATTTCCAACCAACCTATTGGACTTGAATAATATCCTTTTTTAAATTCCATAATTCACAATAAATGCCAATAAGTTAAACATTTTAAAGCATTAGGTCATCCTGATCTTGTCGAAGGATTGTTTACTTTTTAACTTAATGACTTTGAGTGCAAGATAACAATTCTTTATTTTATATCGAGTAAATTTGGGAGTTCTGCTTGGGATAATTAATTTTGCGGAGATTTAAAACTAATCCGGGGCGTGGCGCAGTTGGCTAGCGTACTTGCATGGGGTGCAAGTGGTCGTGTGTTCGAGTCACATCGCCCCGACCAGATGAAGTGTTGGGAAAGGCCAACACTTTTTTTGTTATTGGGCATTTGACAAGCATATGATGCATAAAACGCCATGATCGTTCCATTCGTGCGGGAAAGCAATGACTAATAAAAAAGCGAACCTGAACCGGTTCGCTTTTTTTTCTAAAATGTAAAAAGGGATATAAATTCCTAACCTAAATTTTATTTAGCCTCATTTACATATTTTACTGCAGGCCGAAGTACATCTTCCTGGACAGTATTATAATCCAGGAGCATATATGACATATTTGTCTCCGGATCGGTTACAATTAAATCGTTGCCTTTCCAGTAGCTTTTCGTCCGAGCGGCAACCTGTTCTCCTTTCAGGTAAAAGTAATAAGAGTTACCCTTTTTTCGCCAAAATATATTGTCTATATAACTGATTATTTGTACGGGTTGCAACTCTTTACTCGGTTTATTCATATAATCTTTTAGCATGAAAGTAGTATTTGTAGTCTCATCATATACCAGTAAATCGTTATCTACCCAACCGCTTTTCGTGCGTTTCTGAATTGATTCACCATTTACATATAAAAAATAGGAACTATCCTGTCTGCGCCAGAAAACTGATTCGGAATTGTCGAATACAATTGCAGATCGCAATTGATCGTCGTCCCTGTTTTTATAATCTTTCAATATATAAGTTGTATTGGATATATTGTCATAAACCAAAACGTCATCATCTACCCAAACACTTTTTGTTCTTTTTGCAATTTGTTCACCTTTAACATACAACCAAAACAGGTTTTCTTTACTTCGTTTCCATAAAATATTTTCATTGGCACCTAGTAATTTTACATTGAGAATTTTATCTTCAGGTGCTTTTTTATAATCTTTTAGGAGACATGTAAAATTATAAACCGGATCATAAACCAGCAAGTCATCATCTGCCCATTCACTTTTTACCCTGTTTTGTATTGCATCATTGTTATAATACAACCAATATCCCGAAATATTATGTTTCCAGGTTATATTTGCTGAACCGGATACGTTTTTTGTAATGTTCTTATCAGTTGAGTTGGCACTATATGCAGCTCCAATAGTATGATTCGACTTAACCATGCTTATATCTGTTGTTACATCAGGTTTAATATCGGAATTGCTTGTTAGGATATTATTCTTTGCAGGTTTGACAAAATAAAAATCAGAAGTCAAAGAGGTAGATTCCCAGGGAATTTGTTTCTTGAGTGATTTTTCAGAAACAGTACGTCTGACGCTTTGAAACATCTGAAGAATATTCATGTCAGGCTTCTTGATATTTTCTAATAATGCTGAAGTATATAATCCATTTGAACCTGCTCCATCTGAGGCCGTTCTGCCTGGTGAAGTGGCATAAGCAATTAGAGAACCTCCCGGGGCGTTCATAAACGCAAGACCTCCTCCCTCTGTAGACCTGGACCAGCTTCTTTCAAAGGGATTATTTCTACAGGCATCCAGAATAACAATATTTACTGGTGATCCAGCAGCTTCCATCAATCCTAGAACCCTGTCAGCTTGTACACAATCATATTCTATTTGCTGTTCTGTTTGAAGATTGGCATCAACCGGAATAAGATAATTAAAACCCTTCGACTGGATTCCATGCCCGGCATAAAAAAATAATCCAATCGAATAGTTCTTTAATTTTTTTCCAAAATCATCTATTGCTGCTTTCATTTGGGATTGGGTAAGGTTCTCGTATTCATAAACATCAAACCCTACTTGCAAAAGAGCAGTTTTCATAGCCTTTGCATCATTTTCAGGATTACCCAATTCACCCGAAAAAGTATATTTTGCATTTCCTATCACCAATGCCAGCCTTTTCTCGCTGCCTGATTTATTTGAATTTTGTGAAAAAACAGAAGCTGAAAAAAAAGCCGCAATTAAAATGAAGCTAACCTTAACAATTTTCATATTTAATATCCTTTAATTCATAGCAAAAATCGAAATTCAACCACTAGATTAAAAGTATTAAAAATAACAAATAATTGTTTAACTAAACAATATAAAAAAAACAGATTTTAGCGGAGCAAATCTTAGTTATTTTTTATTGCAATTTTGAGGAGAGTTTAAAAAAATTCTTAACTAAAAAAATTGATTCAAAATACAATTAAGAAAGTTTAATTAATCAGAACATTTCGTAAGTAAGTGAACATTCATGATCTTGAACAGTTTCAAAATATACTGCAATTGTATACAGAATTTCGTAAGTAAAATTAATTTCCAAAGGTTCAGCATCATCTTCTCCATCTAAGTATACAAACCGAATAAGAGGAGTAACTATTTTATCTGAATAATTTGTAACAATTAAACTGGTGAAGTTTCCATTCGTTTCAATTCTTTCAGACTTACCCTTAAAAGAAATTGTTTTCATAAAGATTAAGTTTAAGCAATTTTATAATAAAAAATGAAAACGACAAAGCAAATCACTAATTATTGTTGAAAGGATAATTTGAGAGTTATCCCTTAATCATGGATCATATAAAAGGTAATTATTCAATTAATTATATTACTCATATTCAATGTTATAAAATATAAATATACCTTAAAAGGTATAATATATTTGTACATATATTAAAATATACCCTAAAAGGTATATGCATTTATTATTATATTGATTAATAAGGTATTAAATAAAGACAAATAATTCCTTTTAGATTATTTAAATAGAATTTCAATTTAAATCCCATGCATATTATCTTTTATAAAGTATCTTAGGTTATACAATAGTTCGTTAAACATTTTATTTTTTCAATTACAATAATTTGTATTTCTACTTGCTAATTATAAGTTAGTTACCAAACCATGCCGAAGTATTGTTAAATATAGTTTACTTTCTAATAATTCTGGTGTTTTTGTGTAACTGTAAGACCTCTCGAATCAATAGTTTGCATTCGACTTTAATAATGATTAAATTTGTAAAAAATTGACACGGTGCCAAAGATTTTTGAGTATTTAGGTATTTTGATATTCTTTTACTCCAATGAGCATGAACCAATACATGTTCATGGTAAATATGATAAATTTGAGAGTAAAGCAGAGTTTTATATTGTTGATGGGGAAATAGTTGAAATTAAAATTAAACCAATAAAAGGATTACGACCATTGACAGGTTCTAAGCTTAAAGATTTTGAGGATTTTTTAGAGACCTATTCTGAAAAGATTGTTCAAAAATGGATTGATTATTTTGTATATCATAAAGATATTGAATTTGAAAAAATTAATACTCGAATCAAATGAAAATAGTTGAAGAAAATATAGACTTTCAGGTTGATTTGATTGATATTAGATCAGCAAAATACATTGGAGATTTTGCAATTAGAGTCTTTTTTAGTGATGGATTTAATCGTCTAGTCGATTTTAAACCATTTTTAGAGACATCTTTGCATCCTTCGATACGTAAATATTTGGATGAGGACAGATTTAAACAATTTGAAATCGTTGATGGTAATCTGAATTGGAATGATTACGATTTGATTTTTCCTATTGGTGATTTGTACGATGGGAAATTATAAAAAATAACAGCTACACACAACACAGTATAGAATCCATAAGGGTTGCAGAGGTTTTCGGAGGCAAGTTCTCTCATTAACAATTTGTGTAACTTGATAAGAACGAGGCTTCGAACTCTTACGGTTTATATACTCAAATGTTAGTTGCGTTTGCAGAAAATGATTCTCCGTCATTATGCATTCGTGGCTTTTTTATTTTTTGACAATCCAGCAAGTCGTACCAGATTGTACAACAATAGAATTACCAGTACATAAATTTTTCACATGCTATTTTTTTACCTATTTTTTTGTAATTTTCACATTCCTTTTGCCTTGAATAGATAACTTTAGCTACAAATAAATTTTAATTCAATGAGAATAATTATTACTTCAATATTGCTATCATTTCATACTTGCAGTTTATATACACAAATTCTCGATAAGATTAAACAGATTGCGAATTTGACTACCACTTCTGACGTACTTCAATTTACAAAAGATAATTTTGTTGAGTATCTTAAAAAATCTCATGATGAATATGATGCTTCGGATTTTAATTATGCAGTTTCTTTCAGTGATAATTCAGCGTTATATGAAACTGAAGAAAAGTTTGGAAGAACCCAAAAGGTACTATTATATGCTTTGAATCCGGATAGTTACGAAAATCGAACGGACAAAGAAAAAGCTGATGATTATAACGATGCAGGTGAAATGTTTTACGCTTCTGGCAGATACAAAAATGCCGAAAACTGTTTTAACAATGCATTACAGCTTTATCAGAAAGAAACTTCGAATGAAAGTAAACAAACGGCCCTCGTTATAAGTAATCTTGGATTATTGTATCATACAACAGGCAGATATGCATTGGCCGACAGTTTTACTAAAAAATCCATGTACCTGCGGGCCAAGTTAATTGACGATAAAAAGGGTTTGGGAGCTTCTCTCAACAACCTGGCAGTTTTATATCGGGATATGGGGTTGTATAACGAATCCGAAGAATATATTACGCAAGCTGCTGAAATTATAAAAAAAGCAAATGGCGAAAACAGTCCTCCTTATGCCATCGCATTGAACAACCAGGGTATTTTATATCAAACTATGGGGAAATATAAAGAAAGTGAGCAATTGTTGCTTAAAGCTATAAATATCGCCGCCAAAGATTTAGGCAAGAAATCCCCGAATTTTATTCGAATGAAAGTTAACCTTGCCTTGCTGTACCAGTCTGAAAACAGATATAATGAAGCCGAAAAAATTTATCTGGATGCCATCGAAATTAAAAAAAGACGCCTGGGGACAAATCATCCTGACTATGCTTTGCTTTTAAGAAACCTTGCAGCATTATATGAATTAAAAGAGCAATTTGACAAAGTAGAATCTTATCTTAACCAGGCTATAGGAATTTATAAAAATAAACTGGGTACCGAACATCCTTCTTATGCAAACGCGATATATGACCTGGGTCGTTATTACCAATATCAGGGTAAAACAGATAAAGCTTATCCATTGCTAAATGAGGCCCTGAAAGTGCAAAAGAATGTCCTGGGAGAGCACCATCCTTCATACGTATCGACTTTAGAGGCGCTTGCAATTTTATATTGGCAAAGAAGCAATTATCCAATGGCAGCAGAAACTTACAAAAAAGTAATGAATGAGTACCTGTATCAGATTAAAACATATTTTCCCCCAATGAGCGAATACGACAAAACCAGTTTCTGGGAAAATATTTATCCGAAATTTATCAGATTTAATTCGTTTGTTATAGATGCAGAAGCAACCATGCCTTCTTTGCTGGGTGAAATGTACAATTATCATATTGCCACTAAAGCTTTATTGTTGAATTCTACTAATAAAGTAAAGGAAAACATACTTCATAGCACTGATACTGGTTTGATTCATAAGTATAACCAATGGCTTACTGAGAAAGCATATATTTCTAAGTTATATTCATTTAGCAAAAAAGAATTGACAGACAACAGGATAAATCTGGACTCGCTTGAAAACGATGCAAACCTTAAAGAAAAGAATTTATCTAAGTCGTCGGAATTATTTTTACAGGGCTATGATAATCAAACAATCGTATATTCAAATATTGTCTCTGGTCTCAATAAAAATGAGGCAGCAGTAGAAATTATCAGGTTCAAACATTACAATAACATTAGAAGTGATACTGCCGTTTATTATGCAGCTTTGATATTGACGATGGACTCTAAGATTCCTAAACTTGTGCTATTTAAAAATGGGAAGGAGTTAGAAACCGATGCCGCCAGATCATATAAAAAAGCCATGCAAAATGCACGTGAGGATCCGAAATTTTATGACATTTATTGGAACAAACTCGATGATGCTACTGCCAATTCTCAAACTTTATATATGTCCCTGGATGGCATATACAACCAGATCAATTTAAATACTTTGCAACAGCAATCCGGGAAATATATCATTGATTATAAAAACATCATTCTTTTATCTAATACAAAAAATTTGGTGAAATCCAGAAGTGCTTCTTCAACGATTTCAAAATCGTCAAGCTTGAAAACCGCAGTGTTATTCGGCGATCCAAATTATTCAAAAGGTTTGGATGTCGAAAAAGCTAAGACAATGACATTGCCTGAGCTTCCGGGAACAAGAATTGAAGTCACCAAAATATCCGAAATATTAAAAAAAGGATCATGGAAAACCACTCTAAATCTGGGAAATGATGCAACAGAAGAAAATGTCAAATCTGTCAGGAGCCCAAAAGTGCTACATATAGCTACACATGGTTTTTTTAAAGCCGATATAGATGAGAATAAAAAGGACAAAGTTTTTGGGATTGAACCGGTAAGAGCAGCTGAAAATCCATTATTAAGGTCAGGTCTTATGTTTACAGGTGCCGACAATACGATACAGCAGATTGAACAAAAGGAATCAAAGAGCAAAGATGATGGGATATTAAATGCATACGAAGCAATGATGCTAAATCTGGATAAAACAGAACTGGTAGTCTTAAGCGCGTGTGAAACAGGTTTGGGTGAAATAATTAACGGCGAAGGCGTTTATGGACTTCAAAGGGCCTTTGAAGTGGCAGGAGCCAAAAATGTTATCATCAGTCTTTGGCAGGTTAGTGATGATGTAACCCAGGAATTAATGACTTCTTTCTATAAGAACTGGTTGCTAACAGGGAATAAGCAAAGTGCATTTATAAAGGCTCAGCTGGATATAAAAAAGGCTTATCAATTACCATATTATTGGGGCGCTTTTGTGATGGTAGGGGATTGATTTATATAAATGTTCAAGTTATAAGTTTGAATACTTTCAATATTTTTGAGCTTTACCTGATTATTTCTTCAGGCTTTTTTCCAATTCTTCAATCACTTTTTTATTGATGGATTTGGGACTTTTTTTCTTTATCTCCTTTAAATTTTTCAGAGCTATTTCACCTATTTCAAATAGTCCAACCGGATTTTTATCGAAATTGTAACTTCCAATAACATATTCTAGTTTTGATTTAATTTCTGAATATTTGAGATCTCCTAGTGTCTCAAAAAATAAGTATGCTTCAAAACAAGCATCTCTTAGTTTATCATCCTGGTTTTCCATGGCAAGAAGTATTTAATATTTTTATATAAATGCGAACTTTATTAAAGTTAGAAAAAAAATAGAAGAATATCAAGTATTTCATATTTTGGGTAACATGATATTATAGAAAATATTCATTAAGCTGATATGATGGCACATCACTTTGACTCGATTTTTTTTTATACGTTTGTAAAGGTTAATAAAATTGTAACTTTAATTAGATTAATGATTACATAGATAATTCAGCATTCAATTACTAAATTTTTTTTAATGAAAAAACTGGTCCTGCTTTTCCTGTTAATTATTTTCACATTGCATGTCAATGCCCAGCGTGCTTTTTGTGATTCTTCTATGATTAATGAAATTAGTAATTATAAAATGAAAGATGGAGCTGTTTTTATGAGAGAATATACGGTGATGCTTGATTCAGCCGCTTCTGATAGCATTGTTCCTGAGCAAAAATACAGGGTAGTTCTTTTGGCTAATGTAGTTTACCGGTTTGTTATAAAAGGATATCAAAAATGCCATTGCGAACCAAAACTTAGTATAGAAGATATGCATAAAACGAGACTGATTTCTTCGAACTTTCAAAAAGGAAAAATTGTTGAACAATTTGATATTCTTGTAAAGGAAACAGGTGCCCACTCGTTGAAATTTTCATTTCGTGACGGGAAACAAGGTTGTGCAATAGCTGCAATGTTTTATGTGAAAAATCTGAATTTGAGCAAATAAACTATTCCTTTTTTATTTCTTCAAAATTTAACTAATATTTTTTCTTAACCAGTGTCATATCATATGTAAACTTGCAGATTGCTTATTTGCTGCGACGAAGAATCAATCTGCGTAATAATAAGCATGACTTGACACTAGTTCTTATTATATTTTAGTTCCTGAATGGAATAATTCTTTATTTGTAATTCAATGTCGTTTAATTAAGCATTAAGACACCCTTCGACAAGCTCAGGGTGACTAAGTAATTAAGTCATGCTGAGCCTGTCGAAGTATGACCTATAATAAAAATTCCTTAATTAAACGACATTGATTTGTAATTATAAATTTACTTGACTTCCTTAAATTGGCTTAATTATTTTGAAATAATTTAATATAAATCTGGCACTTAATTATTTTTCATTCTCCTTAGAAGCTTTGGATTTTTGATTTAAGGCATTTCTTTTATTCTTCTTGGTGAAATCTTTGTGATTTGGTGTCTTGGTGGCTATATTTTTTTATATTTTTTGCCACAAAGCCACTAAAACACCAAGAAACACAAATTCCAAAACAGTCTCTTATAATTTGAGAAGATTCTTAGCCGGAAAATAAGGGTAAAATTTTACTTGTGTGTCATAATAAAGTTAAGATTGAAACTAAGGTTTCTCATATAATATCACCTAACTTCGTATTTTCCTTAAAACAAGTGCTTTAGGAGTAATTTTAGTAAAATTTCTATTGCTTTCTTTGAAATTCAAACTTTTAAATGTGCAAACACTATTTTATAAAAGTATATTTGAATTAGAAAGTTATTACAGGAAGTTAAAGAATCAATGAAATTTTTGATAGGTTAGTTAATTAAAATTACAATTATGAAAAAATGTGTATATCTGTTTTTCGTTTGTTGTTTACTTTTAACAGTAAATTCTGAAACGAAGGCTCAGGTTCTTTTCTCTTATGATACCTGTTATACAAAATATTTTGCAGCGACTTCCGAACCTGATCCAAATTGGTATAAAGCGGGATTTAATGACTCATCATGGCCAAAAGATACTGGTATATTTGGATTTGGATATGCAGGAGTTAACAAATCAATTAATTCATCTGCCAAATCCATTTATATGCGCTGTCCTTTTAAAGTTATCAATAAAAGCGTAATTAAAGAAATTGGCTTTTATGTTGATTATGATGATGGTTTTATTGCCTATCTGAACGGGCATGAAATTGCCAGGGTAAATGTTGACAAGAGCAAGAAGTACCCCTCATATAACGACCTTACCATTCAATCTCATCATGCCGAATTCAGTGGTTTGAATTATACCTATCCGGTACCGGGTATTTATTTGGATTCTGCTCTTCTTGATTCATGCCTGGTTCAGGGGGATAATGTTATGGCTATACATTTATTAAATGACAGTGTCAATGGTTCTGACCTTTGGTTCTTAAATCTTATAGCAGATATTACTAACCTGTACTACGATTTTTACCATTCTGATTCAAGATTTAAAAGGCTGGTAAATATTGATTCCACAAATATACCACTGGTTATAATAAATACTGATCAGTATGGCATTCCCTATGATCAGAATATTCATACAAAAGTTTTTGTTGGAATAATTGACCATGGTCCCGGGAAATATAATAAACCTGGCGATGCATATAATGTATATAAAGGCACGGCTTCTCTAAAACTCAGGGGACAGTCATCAAAAGCCTTTCCGAAACAATCTTATCGCATTGAACTTACAGATTCCCTTGGCAATGATACCAACGTGGTATTACTTGGAATGCCTAAAGACAATGATTGGATTCTCTTTGGTCCTTATACCGATAAAAGCCAGATCAGAAATAAATTCGAATATGACTTAGGTCGAAAACTAGGTGAATACGAACCCCGGTCGCGCTATTGTGAATTAATACTGAACGGCCAACTGGTTGGATTTTATTACCTGGTAGAAAATATAAAAAGGGGCAAAAACCGGGTAGACATAAAGAAATTAGAACCTGCTGATAATTCAGGAGTTGCAGTTACCGGAGGCTACATGATGAAATGGGATAAAGAAAGCCCTGAACGACAAATTATTTACCCTAAAGAAGATGTAATAACTCTCAAGCAGACGGCTTATATAATGAATTATCTGTATCAATGTGATTCGGTGTTGGCCAGCAATGGGTTTGATGATCCAATTCATGGTTTCAGAAAATTTTTTAGCGATTCATCTCTTGCTGATTATATCATTATGAACGAGATCCCTAAGAATTGTGATTCCTATTTGTACAGTACTTATTTTTATAAAGATCGTGATGATACTGACGGCAGGATTAAGTTTGGGCCTTTATGGGATTATGATCTTGGATTCGGTAATACTTTTTTCCAGAATGGGAATTTGACTTACGGATGGCAATATGAATTTAACAAGACCTTAAACATTACTCGCTTTCTTCAGGACACATTAATGGTAAAACTTTTGCAAAATCGATGGCACGAGCTTCGCAATGGAGTTTTAAGCAACGATAGTATTTTTAACATGATTGACGCATTGATCAGTGCCGGGAAAACGCAAATAGACAGGAATTATCAGGTTTGGCCAATAATAGATAAAAATCTTTTCTTTCCTGCTTATTATGTAAGTACCTATGATCAGGAAATAGATACATTTAAATCCTGGCTCACTACACGACTTACCTGGATAGATAATAATATTGATCAAATCTATTATAAAAAAACAATTACGGATATCCAATTGGCTTATTCAAAAGCCGGAATATTTTTTTTAAATGCATTTCCAAATCCTTTTAAACAAACAATCACAGTGGATATCAAGGTCGAAAAACAATGTAAGGCTAAAATTGAAATTTCTAATCTCACAGGGCAGATTGATTATGTTAAAGTAATTAATGCGAACAGTGGTAATAACCAAATAAATATAAATGATGCAGGTATTATTAAATGGGGCAAAGGGATGTATATTATTCGATTATATATTGACAATATACCGGTAAGTACCCAAAAAATAATCAAAAATTGATAGAATTAAAACATTTAAAGATTACCGTATTCTATACCTACACAATGCCTGGAAACTACGTTTATCATGCTGAGCGAAGTCGAAGCATAATTAACCACAAAATAGCCCTAGACTCAGCTCGGGATGACACTTTAAGAAATTGTTTTAGGTATGCTTAACGATAATCATAAAATATTTTTAATTTTTGTATTGAAGCATAAGTATAGTTTATGTATTTTTAATTCATAATTATCTAAAAATAATAAATATGGATCACAAAAAAACCTCGACTGCTTTTGAAATTTCCGGGAGCAGCATTAAGCAAAATTTGGGAATAGTAAGAGGAATAATTGTTCGCTCCAGATCAATATTCGGCAATATTGGAGCAGGTTTTCAAACAATTTTTGGAGGGAATATTACCATTCTGTCCGATCTTTGCGAAAGAACCAGAGAAGATGCATATAATTCGATGTTGCATCATGCAGAGTCGTTAGGCGCCAATGCTGTTATTGGGATAAGATATGAATCAACTGAGATTATGTCAGGTGTAACTGAGGTTTTATGCTATGGAACCGCTGTTATTGTTGAGTAAAGTATTCCTTAATTTCAATTTACTTTGGGCACGATTTTAGAATGGAATTATTTATATCCGGGTTTTTGCTATCCTTGTCTCTTTGTGTTGATATTGGTATCGTTAATGTAGCAATAATCAAAACCGGCATTGAAAAGGGATTTGCACCGTCCCTGAATATTGGCCTGGGTTCCTCCTTTGGTGACCTTACATTTGCTTCTCTTTCATTATTTGGCATAGCTTCAATTACTAAATTCGTTGTAGTAAGATGGATTTTATGGTTAGGAGGAACATCGGTATTGCTCTTTCTTTGCTATAAAATGTTCATTGAAATTTTTAAACCGTTTGATATTACAAAAAAACAGGATGAGGTTTTTAAAGAAGAGAATTCATTAAGACAATATTTTGTCAAAGGTTATGTTTTGGCCATGTCTTCACCTAGTGCGATTCTCTGGTTTATTACAATTGGCGGTAGTGTAATTGCAACTCAAACTTTGCATTCCAGATTCGAACTTTTTTATTTCTTTGGAGGCTTTTTTGCATCATCCGTTACCTGGAGCATTATCCTTGCTTATATCAGTTATAAAGGTGGACAAATTATGCGAAATCAAATGAAAAAAATATTTTCAATTCTTTCAGTTGTCATTTTTCTGATGCTTGCGATATATGTTTTTATAGATGGTTACAAAACATTGATAAAATAAATATTGATTTTATTTAAAGTTATTTCAATCATATTTTCCTGAATTAAAATATTTCCTTAAATTTAGATAACCTTATAACTTTAAATTTCGTTAGATAAAATAAATTTATATAACAAAATTTGAACTATCTAAACTAAAGCACATGGCAAGAGTTAATTTATTTACTGCATTACTATTGGTACTATCAATTGGAGTAAGCGCGCAGGAACAGCTAAAACATGAAAAAAAGATATATACCAGTCCGGATAACAAGATTTATGTTAATAAATCGCTTCCAGTTTATTTGCGTATTGCCACTTCGCCTGAGCCTAATGCTCAATCTTTTGAATTGCGCAGTGATGAAACTAAAAAGTATACAAACCCCATGTATTTCGATACAGAGGGTAAAAATACCATAAGGCATCCATGGCTAGTTGATTCAGTTACAAAAAAAGTGATTTTGCCTGCCCAAGATGTAGTTTTTCCGGTTTATGCTGATGGTGTGCCACCTAAGACCAGAATTAAATTGAATAATGCAAACCACTACCTGAAAAACGGCATCTTTTATTATGGTAAAGGATTAAAAATGGATGTTGATGCGATTGATACAGTTTCTGGTGTTGATGCAACCTATATTTCTGTAAATAAATCTGCTTACCAGGATATTAATTCTCTTCCGAAATCATTTGAGGATGAAAAAGAATATAGCCTGGCGTATTATTCAGTAGATCATGTTGGAAATGTTGAATCACCTAAATTTGAAAAGTTTTCCATTGATCTAACGCCTCCTGTTACAACCTATGAAATAATTGGAGAGAAAAAAGGAAATGTATTATCATCTAAAGCAGCTATTCGGCTGGTGTCTAAAGATTCATCGTCCGGGGTTAATCACATTGTATATTCAATAAACGATGGACCGGAGAAAGTATACAGTACGCCAATTCCTCTTTCTATTTTTAAAGATGGTAAACTAAAAATTCAATATTTTTCAATAGATAATGTTGGAAATAAAGAAGCAGTGAAAGTTATCAGCACTTCAAATGGATTAATGGGTGCTAACGCGAATTCGACAAATCCTGAATCATCATCTGGTTTTAATTATTACGTAGACAATGAACCTCCTGTGATGAGTCTTGAAATAGTCGGTGATCAGTATAAAGGAAAGATACAATGTATTTCAGCAAATAGTAAAATAAAAATTGATGCCAAAGATGAGAAATCAGGAGTAGCCAAAATTAACTACTCCATTAACAATGGAACTTTAAAAAATGTATATGCAGAACCCTTTGCAATTCAAAATGAAGGCCTAAATACAATTGCTTTTTCTTCATCCGATTATGTTGGCAATATAGCTTTGGCTCAATCACAGCAGATATTCATGGATAAAACTGCACCATCTTCAAAAGTATCATTTAAAGGATACCAGTTTACGAATCATGACACTCTTTTTATAACCAAGGATTCAAAAATAACTATTAGCAGTTTTGAAGCTGGTTCAGGCCTGCAGTCCATAAATTACACGATAGACAACGGAACCAAAGCTCAATATACAGCACCCTTTTCAGTTGATAAGGATGGTTATCACACTATTGAGTATCAGGCAACAGACAATGTGAATAATGCTGAAGTGACTAAAAAATATTCATTTTATGTAGATAATATCCCACCTGAAATTTATTTTCATTTTAGTGTAAAAGCTATTGGGGAAAAAACAATTCGAGGTGATAAATATGACATCTACCCTTCAAATACAATGCTTTATATTGCAGCAACTGATAATGCAGCCGGAGGTGAAAAAATAGAATACCGGATAAACGGTAAAAAAGAAGTATTAACAGCTATTCCTGTTAAAGGATTTGCTCCAGGTAATTATGAAATTGAAATTGTTGCTTATGATGTTCTGAAAAATAGATCAAGTCAAATTGTTCATTTTTCAATTGAAGATTAATTTTTTTATCATGCCATCAAATCAATTTTATTATAAAAGGTTTCTGTTTGCTTTACTATTTCTTCTATTTCTATCTAATAATGGAATAGCGCAGGAAGAGAAATCGATTTCTTCGGCAATTTATAATTTTACGCATTATATTGAATGGCCAGCTGAAAATACTTCTGGTGATTTTATTATAGATGTTATCGGCCACAAATCAGTTTATGATAAGCTTAAAGAAATTACTGCAGGACGGACTGTCGGAAAACAAAATATTGTTGTCCGTTTTTTAGAGTCAGTTGATAAAATTACCCAAAGCCATATTTTGTTTATAGGATTCTGGCAAAGTAAGGATATGGCAAAAGTTATTGAAAAAGTTGGGAATGCCCATACTTTGTTGATCTCCGAAAAAGACGGATTAATTGATTCTGGATCAGGAATCAATTTCGTTATACGCAATACACTTATCAAATTTGAAATTAAAAGGGCCAACATTCAAAAGTATGGCCTGACTTTAAGCAAGGATTTGGAACAGATGGCTTATAAGGCTTATTAATATTAGCCTGTGCCTCATAAGAAGTATTCTTGTATCCAATTGGGCAAAATAGCATTATTTTCCGATGCAATACCTTGAACTTTAATAGTTAATGATAGCGATTGATAGTCGTTTTTAGCAATTGTTAAACAAATTTAACAATAGTTTTGTTAGTAAGTTAAATCAATTTTAACTTATGATTCGTTTTAATTTTTTAATTTTCCTGGTATCATTTTATTTCGTTAATCTAATACACAGCCAAACAATAAACAAAGGAGTTGTTGAAGGACGGGTATTTAATAGCACCAATAATGAACCTGTTTCATTCGCTTCAGTTGCAATTTGGGAAACAAATATTGGAGCAATTTCTGATTCGGCAGGCTATTTTAAATTTACCGGAGTTAAACCTGGATATATTGAAATAAGAGTATCTTGTATTGGTTTCGAACCTTATGTTTCTGAACAAATTATGGTTACTAATGCTGACAAGGTTTATATTGCAATAAAGTTAAAAGAATCGGCACAAGCAATTCAGGAGATTGTAGTAAAATCGTCACCTTTTAGAAAGGATATCGAGAGCCCGTTATCTGTAATAAATATCGGAATAAAAGAAATAGATAAAAATCCGGGAGGCAACAGGGACATATCAAGAGTTATACAATCTTTTCCTGGAGTTGCTTCAACCCCATCTTTTCGTAATGACGTTATTGTGCGTGGTGGTGGTTCAAGCGAAAACAGATTTTACCTAGACGATGTGGAAATTCCTAACTTAAATCACTTTGCTACCCAAGGTGCTTCGGGGGGTCCGGTTGGTATAATTAATGTTGATTTTGTGCGGGAAGTTAATTTTTATTCAGGTGCTTTTCCTGTTGACCGAGGAAATGCATTAAGTTCAGTTCTCGATTTTAAACTTATTGAAGGAAATCCCAATAAATTAAAGGTGAGAGGCACTGTCGGTGCATCCGATCTTGCTCTTACACTGGATGGCCCAATATCTAAAAATTCAAACTATATTTTTTCAGCCCGTAGAAGTTATCTTCAATTTCTTTTCAGCTTATTAGGATTACCATTTTTACCAACTTACAATGATTTTCAATTTAAAACACATTTCAATTTAGGAAATAAAGATGAAATAACTTTTCTTGGTTTAGGTGCAATTGATGTTTCAACTCTTAATCTCAATGCAAATAAAACTGAAGAACAACGCTATATTCTCAATTATTTGCCGGTAAATAAGCAATGGAATTATACCTTAGGATTTGTATACAGACATTATAAAGAGCATGGATATGATACCTGGGTTATTAGTAGAAACATGCTAAACAATGTTCAATATAAATATTCAAACAATGTTGAAATACCCGCAAACAGAATATTGGATTATAACTCGTTTGAATCTGAAAATAAATTGCGTTATGAAAATAATTCAAATTCAGTCAAAAATTTAAAACTCATTTATGGAGCTGATTTTGAATATAGTCGCTATTATAACAGTACTTACAGAATGACATTCACAGGTGTGCCGGAAAATTACCTCTCAAATCTCGATTTTTTTAAGTGGGGACTTTTTGGACAGGTCAGTAAAGAATATTTTGCAAAAAAACTTACTTTATCTTTTGGAATACGTGCCGATGCCAATAATTATTCAAAACAAATGTCGAATTTATTAAACCAGTTGTCACCCCGATTTTCTGCCTCATATTCCTTATCCAAAAAAATGTATTTAAACTTCAATACCGGTCAATATCTCGAATTGCCTCCATATACTTCTCTTGGTTTTAGAGATAATACAGGAAGATTGGTTAATAAAGATAATGGCATTACTTTTATTTCTGCGGATCATTTGGTAACAGGAATTGAATATCTTCCTGATCAAAATTCCAAACTGTCAGTTGAAGGATTTTATAAATATTACAATCATTATCCATTTTCAATAAACGATTCTATTTCATTGGCCAATAAAGGAGCCGATTTTGGTACCTATGGTGATGAGGCAGTAACATCCATAGGTATTGGAAGGGCCTATGGTTTGGAAGTACTTTATCAAAATAAAGATATTAAAGGTGCTGATATAACTATTTCTTATACCCTGGTTAGAAGTGAATTTAAGAACATTTATGGTATATATATTCCTTCTGCCTGGGACAGTCGTAATATTTTAAATATTTTGTTTAGAAAAGATTTCAGTCGAAACTGGGATGTGGGCTTTAAATGGAGGTATTCAGGAGGATTGCCATATACGCCTATAAATTTAGCAAAATCAGAGCTGGTAACCGCGTGGAATGCGCAAGGACAAGCATATTTTGATTATGCAAAATTTAACAGTCTCAGGCTTAAACCATTTCACCAACTGGATATCAGAATTGACAAAAGTTACTTTTACGATAAATGGTCATTGATGGCTTATGTCGATATTCAGAATGTGTATAATCTAAAGGCCGACAGTCCACCTATTTATATCGTAGATGCAACAGTACCTATTATACAAAATCCTGATAGATATACTTTGAAGAAGCTCAACAATACTAGTGGCGGTACTATTTTACCAACAATAGGTATAATAGTTCAGTTTTAAGAAATTTGGCACTATTCTATTTTCTCCAATTACTGATACATCTATTTTATAGTTCAACCATTCCAAAAGAAAATTGTTGTATTATTAAATTTTTAAATAATGAAAATTGCAATTATCACAGGTATAAGCAGAGGTATAGGAAAAGCCATAGCAGAAAAATTTTTAAATGAAGGATTCCGGGTTATCGGACTTTCTACATCTGGCAATTATCCTTTCCAGCACAAGTATTTGGTAGTGCATAAAATTGATTTAGCAAACCCGATCGGTATCAAACGTTTTGTTGAAATTATCGAGGATCAAAAGGAAAAAATTGATATTGTCATAAATAATGCGGGGATTAGCATTGATAAAAGTTCAACTATTTCAATTGATATATTAAAAAAAACGTTAGATGTAAATTTATATGGTCTGATTCAACTTACCGAACAATTAATTCCGTTCGTGAATAAAGGTGGACATATTATTAATTTGTCTTCAGGACTTGGATCATTAAAAGACGCAACAAATAGCTATTCGCCATCGTACAGGATTTCGAAAGCAGCTGTTAATATGTATACCCGTACATTAGCCAGCAGGCTGAAGGATAAGAACATTACGGTATCTTGTGTTGATCCGGGTTGGGTGAAAACAGACATGGGTGGCAGCGGAGCACAACGTGAACCCGCAGACGCCGCAGATGATATTTTTGAACTTGCCAATGCGAAAGTAGATTCCGGTTATTTCTGGTATCAGGGTACGAAAAAAGCCTGGTAGATATTTCTATGAGAAAAATTATTCTGAACCTTGCTATCAGCCTCTATAGATTTATTGTATGGAATACTTCGACTCCGCTCATGCTTCGACTCCGCTCATGCTTCGACTCCGCTCATGCTTCGACTCCGCTCAGCATGACCTGCATTGCTGCTAAGTTACTCTGAGCGGAGTCGAAAGGTGTATATGCCAAATAATAATACTTTGGATTTAAAATTAAAATTGAATTACCTGTTCTTCTCCAAAATACTGAACTGTTTTATCAGGAGCAGCTGTTATCTCTATTCCTGTGCCTTTATTTTTATCTACAAGCACTAAATTGAAAACGTGCCCTTTAGGCATTCCTGGAAATGTACCGGATCGTTTGCCGATTGTCAATTGTCTTTTTGCATCATTCCAGTTCAGGGTAATATTTGAATATGCACCTTTCTCATAATTATAATTGTCGTTTTCATCCTCATAGATTGTAAATGTTCCATCAGCTCCTGTATAAATGCGGATTTCCATAGGATCTGTTTTTTCAGTCGCATATTGAATAAAGGGTCCCATGGGAATAATTGATCCGGCTTTTACAAATAACGGAATTTTTTCAATGGGGGCATCGGAAGTAATTGATTGCCCTCCATTCAAAACATTTCCGGTCCAGAAATCAAACCATTTGTTATTCGAAGGTAGATAAACCTGTCTTGTTTGATCTCTCTTTTCAACTATTTTTTCTTTTGCAAATATTTCAGGAGTTTTCCAATAAAGCAATACCCTGAAGGCACCTGACGATGAGTTTGTTTTTTCAACAGCGAAGTCATATTCTTTACCGGCTTTTAAGTCAACAAAATCAGTATATGCTTCCACACTTGAATAAACAAACGGAAGTTCTTTCCCATCCAGGAAAATCTTGCTTGGGCCAAAGCATTTGATATGAAACTGGTGCTTCCCGGTTTCTGACGGAATTAATTTTCCTTCCCAGCGAATTGCTAAGGTTGAATCAGTTACATAACCGGGCCGTCCGGTATACCAGAAAATATTTATGGAGGAATCAATTTTTTCAAACGATAACTTCTTAAACTCTGTATCTTTATAATATTTGGCATTCAGGCCAATTTTTCCGTCTTTTGTTCTGAAATGATCTGCAGTAACTGGAACGCTTGGTTCAGGGGGACGATGAAGCATGTATTCTGTTACCGGGCATACCATTAATGCCGGGCCAAACATGAACTGGTCATCTACTGAATAAGTTTTTTTATCATTTTCAAAATCCATGGGTAAGCCACGCATGATTGTGTACCCGTTATTGGTAACCTGAGAGGCAAGAGAATAAATATAGGGCATCAGGCGATAGCGCAGGTTGTCAAATTTAGTCAGAACCGGGACGAATTTTCCAAACTGCCATATTTCACGGGGAGTTTCAGAGCCATGCGATCTGAAAATAGGACAGAATGTGCCAAACTGGAACATCCGGGTATACAATTCCTGGTAAGCAGTATCTTTTCCTCCATAGGAAAACACACCTCCATAAGCTCCTATTACAAAACCACCAATGTCGAAAGTCCAATAGGGTATGCCTGCCATGCAATGATTTATTCCAGCTGGTATTTGTTTTTTATAAATACTCCAGTCAGCGCCAATATCGCCCGACCAGGTTGTTGCTGCAGCTCTTTGCTGCCCTGCAAATGTTGACCGGGTTAGAATATATACCCTTTTTTTGTCTGTTGTTTTACGCTGGTTTTTATAAACTGATTCTGTGATCAACAATGAGTACGGATTCAGATATTTCGCGAACGAACCCAGGTAATTGTTTTCGACCCTTTTCATTTCATATTCTTCGGATTCTTTTGTCAGTGCATTAATAATATCCGGCTCAGTTGAATCCATCCACCAACCATCAATACCTTTGGAGAACAATCCCTCGTTCATATATTTCCAATAAAGGTCGTTTGCGGCAGGATTATAGGCATCATAATACCTGAAACCGGCCCAGCCGACAGGGGAATAAAGAAATCCATTCTTCTGCATATCCTTATAAACGGGAGTGTTTGGACCCAAGCCTGCCCAAATAGAAATCATGATGTGAAAGTTCTGCTTATGTATTATATCGATCATTTCTTTAGGATTCGGATACAACTTCTCATCAAAAAATAACTGTCCCCAATTTTGAATACCATCCCAGTAATCCCAATCCTGGATAATATTATCGATTGGAATTTTCATGTTGCGGTATTGCGAAACTATGCTCAGCAATTCGTTTCTGTTTGCGTAATGCTCTTTACTCTGCCAATACCCATAGGCCCATTTTCCATATAACGGAGCTTGTCCCGTTAGTTTCCTGTATCCTGATATGACTGAATCCAAATTTTTACCATGAATGAAGTAATAATCAATATTACTTGCTACATCAGACCAGATTGATGCACCTTTTTCGTTATCCTCAAATATGGTTTTTGAATAATTGTCCCATAAAATGCCATAATTTTTTGTTGAAACCAGGAATGGAGTTACCGCATCAGTATTTGTTTGTACAAGTTTTACCGTGTGTCCGCGATAATTCATAAAACCATATTGATGCTGACCGAGACCATAGATGCCTTCATCAGCAGACAATTCAAAAGGCTGCTTAATGCTAAAGGCTTTTTCATTTTTTAAATCAGCCGGTTCTATCTCGCATCTGGCACTTTCTCTTAAAAGGACACTGCTGTCATTTGAAAAATAATGAATGTCTCCGGTACTTTTTGAAATTATTACCTGCAAATCATCCGAAGCCAATAAAATTACATTTCCGGAGTCTCTTACAATTATATTTAAGTCTGGTAAATCTTTCTGGATTACAATTAGACTGACAGAATCTGGTTTTATTCCAGGCAGCCATTTAACTACCCTTACTGTATTATTATTATAAAATTGAACCCTTAAATTGAGATTGCCAGTTTCAATCTGTATGCCGTTTTTAATATTTAAAACAGTACTTTCATTGGTGCAATTTTGAAAGCTTGTTATTGCTGTGGCTAAACAAATAAGCAGGATTATTTTGTTTTTCATATATTAAGAATCAGTTATATATTTTAAAAATTGATTAAAAGTAAATATTTATTTCCAGTAAATGAAGGGTGTGTTCTGTTCTCAATTTATATAAAGTAATCAGTTTTAGAAGTGCTTAAATAGAAAAAAAGTAAATAGAATTTTCATAATATGAATTTGATTGTTTTTCAAATCTATATTCATTTACTAACTAAACCACTTTCCTTAATCCATTTATCAACAAATAATGCAGCACGAAGGTTATGATAGCTGGCTTTCCAGAAATTGCCCATTTCGGAAGTAGCAACAAGTTTGCCTTTATCATCAACGGCCCAATACCACTCACCAGTTTTTTTATTTACCTGGAAATTCTCAATCCACGAAAGAGTTTTTTCAATTTTATCCAGCCATTTTGTTTGGCTTGTTAAAAAATAAAGACGCAAGAGTCCATTCAAGGCTTCTGCCTGTACCCACCAGGTTTTATTGAAATCTGTAACCTTTTTATTAGGAATTCCTGTTGCATAAAATCCACCATTAATAGAATCATAACCTTCATTACCAGAGAAAGTACCGATTTTCACAACCTGGTTTATAATTGATTTATCAGATGTTTTATTGAGTATCTTTGCCGCATCATAAATTAGCCAGGCAGTTTCCAAATCATGGCCATAACTGATTACAGGATCATTTACAGGAGTCCAGTCTGCTTTAAATTGAAGGCGTACATTACCCTGAGGCTGGGGCAATTTAAAAGCAACAATATGAAGCAATTCTTCCAGCCTGGCTTTCACAACACTGTCCTTCGTTGCTGCGTAAAGTGCAGTGAATGATTCCAGCAAGTGAATGTGAGTATTGGTTTCTTTCACAGCTCCCTCACCTTGAACCCAATCTGGTTCGTTACTTTGGTCATATCCGCCAAAAACCGGATCATGAGCTCTTTTATCTATAGCCCTGAAACATTGTAATGCATATTCAGAAGCAACCCGATCTCCAAAAGCCACAGCATATTCAGACAAACCAAGAATGGCAAACGAATTGGAATATAATCTTTTTTTAGAATCTTTTACTTTGCCCTTTTGATCTGTCATCCAGTAAAATTCTTTACTTTTTGAATCATAAAAATTGGTGATAATAAATTTGTATAAATTTTCACTTATCGACTTTACATCCTTAGAAGGCTCCTTGTATTCGTACCATGTAGAAAATGCCCATAAATGACGGGAAAGAGCGATAATTCCCTTGTCGTAAGGTTCGCAGGGATTTCCGTTTTCATCCAATGTACCATAAAAACCGCCATTTATTTTGTCTGGTCCGTTTTTTGACCAGAATTTGAAAATTCGCTCCCCCAATTGATTAACACGGCCGTCAATAGTTTGTAAACGGATTTTCTGATCAATTTTTTCATTCTGTCCGTTGCACAGACACATCGAAAATAGAATAGCAACTAGTAATAATGTTTTCATAACCATAGTTTAAAAATTTCTGTACAAAAATAGCTTTTATGTATCGAATTTGTCATAGAATATTATTACCTGTTTCAAATTCCAATTTTTTTTATCTGTAAAATATAGAATTTACTATATTTGGCTATGGCCAGAAAAAAAAAGAATAAATCTTCACAAATAATAATCATTATTCTGTTCATAATTCTTTCAGCTATTATAATATTTGGAAGGATATACAGACAGAACAGAATTGGGTTATTCAGAGCCCACCTTCATAATGCATCTCATTAAATATTTCTTTAAGATAAGATTTTATTAACTTTTTTTTGAATGAGACGCAAGCATGGCTCTTCTCTCTCTTATAGAAGAAGGGTAATGGGCATAGCCGTCAGGCTAATATTCATAAAGCTCCTTGAATGTTTTCTTTAGCATAAATTGAGTTTCGGTTTTCAAATATTTCTCTTCCTACTTTTTTCTTGAAAAAAAAGTAGCAAAAATTCAAGAAAATCTGAAGCTTCACCGCACAAAACCTACCCCATGGCGCTCCAGATTTTCAGGCCATCGCTCTTTTCGGCTATCGCCGGAATTTTGGGGAGGTGCCAAACCATGACCAAGAACGTCTTGTGGGGAATTGTCCATGGATTGTGAGAACCCTTAGCAATTTGGCTTTGGTTGTGACAATCCTTATGTGGCAAAATTGCTGAAGGTTGGAATCCGTGACTTTTTTTTGTTACTTTTTTTGTGTATTAGACAAAAAAGTAAAATGAATAGAATTAAGTTAATTCACTATTAAATACAAAAAATCAGAAACCAATTAGTTACATACACTAGTTTGACATCTATGGGGCAAGGTGTGGGGTTCTTTGCCGTTAGTAAAGATTAACAATTTAATGGCATTGCTTTAGATAACTTTTGTTTTTTTGCATTGTTTGAAACACATGGTTAAATAAAAACAATTAAGATATGAGTTACTTGGAAAAAGCAAGAGACATATACGATATGTCCGCTAAAGGAAAAATGCTTGATGCATTTGAAAAATACTATCATAAAAATGTAGTAATGGTTGAAGCTACAGGGGAAGCTCGTAAAGGCAAGGATTCTAACCGTGAATTTCAAAAGCAATTTATGACCACTATCAAAGAAATGCACGGAATGGGAATTAATGCACTAACGTCAAATGAAAAAGAAGGTATCACTATGGTTGAATCATGGATTGATGCGACCATGGCAGATGGTAACCGTGCCAAAATGGAAGAAGTCTCAGTTCAAAAATGGCAGGGAGATCAAATTATCCATGAGCGCTTTTATTACAATGCTGCAAAAGTATAAAATAGTGCTTTTCATAATATAACAGGGCTTTTAATCAAAAGCCCTGTTATATTTGATAAAAGATATTAAATCAACCATCAAATTATCTTCTCCGCTTAGAAACAAGCAGACCTAGCAGGAACCCAAGACCTAAACTAATCAAAATTTGTGTCCAGTTCAAATTAGCCAATCCAATGGAACCATTTCCATTCATCATCCCTCTTGCACATGACCCACCGCCTAATAGCAGGAAAGCCACTACAATTACTACAATGGCGATAACATATAAAGCCGTTGAGTTTGATCTTTTGAGAATTCTTGTACTCATGATTTTATATTTATTTAATTGAATTCATTTGAATCACAATACTATTTGTCCAATGGTTTAATATAATTGAAGTCATGGTGTCCCCCTCCATTATCGTGGTGACCCCCTCCATTATCATGACCCTCGGAGTGTCCATGTCCTCCGCGGTCGGAGTCGTGTATTCTCAGCACTCCGAAACAAGAAGTTAGCAAAAAGATTGTGATTGCTAATAAAATGCCTATAAAGTAAGCATGTTTAATGATTTTTATGTTCACAATAGATTTATCATTTTTGAGTAAATTAAAAGATTGGATATTTTTTGTCATATCTTTTGCTCCAATTACCGTTCTCGTGTTATTTGAATTTTTCATGGTTATAATTTTATTGAAATTTAACAGACTGCTTCAGAAGAAAGGAAGCAAAAATGCAATAATTGAAATTTCAAAATGAATTGGAATTATTACATTACAAAGATGATAATCTATTAACTGGAATGCGTTATACTATTTTGGATATAAGTTACATGATTCACACATTCTGAATATAGTCATTCATGCAGGGATTGTGAAGGGCAGGAGCAAAGATATTATTACTATTCTTTTCTTTTTTCAATTTTTTCAATTTTGGCTAACCGTCTTCGATGGCGTTCGGCCCCGCTAAAACGGGATGAAAGAAAGTTTAAAACCAACTCCCATGCCAATGCCGCGCCAATTACACGGCCTCCAAGGCACATGATATTCATATCGTCATCTTCAACTCCCTGGCGAGCTGAAAATGTATCTGTGATTAGAGCTGACCTTACACCTGAAACTTTATTTGCAGCAACACACGCACCGACGCCACTTCCACAAATAGCAAGCCCCCGCTCAATTCTTTTTGTAGCAACTGCCTGTGCCATGGGAATAACGTAATCAGGATAGTCATCTCCGGGCATCAATATTTCAGGACCGAAATCGATTACTTCATAGCCGGTTTCAATTAACATTTTTTTAATGTATTTTTTTAATTCAAAACCTGCATGGTCCGCGGCAATTCCAATGGATTTCAAAGGGGATACCTGATTTGGGCTTAATTCAGATAAAGGGATCGCTTTAACGGTTTCTTCCAGTTTAAATTCTTCAGAACTAGGATGGGGCATAATTCAAAAGTTAAGGTTTAAATACAAGATACAAGATACAAGATACAAAATACAAGATACAAGATACAAGATACAAGATACAAGATACAAGATACAAGATACAAGATACAAAGCTTAAAGATCAAAATCAAAACTCCGCAATCCGAAATCAATCACACGCTTTCAAGCCAGGTTTTTTTTCTGGTGTGCAATTAATTCCTGCGTAATTTCTGGTCCCTTAGAAACAAGCATCATTATTACACTCGGTTTATAAAGTTTCGATTTAAACTCCTTTGAATTAACTGTTCCATAAATATTTTTTCATTTTAGATTTTTTTAAAAGAGCAGCAATTTTGCTTTTGTTATTGTCGTAACCTGCAACAGAGAAACCATCACCGGCAATATTCAACAAAGGATTTCGACCTATTCCATTTAATCCGATTATTCCTGATTCATTGAGTTCTGATTTATCTGCTGCTTCAGCCATAGTTTATTTTATAATTTTTGTTTCAGCATGGTTTCCAGCTTTAGAATATCTTCGGTGAATTTCCTGATCCCCTCTGCTAGTTTTTCAGTAGCCATGGCATCCTCATTCATTAACCAGCGGAATTTTTTTTCATCGAGAGATAGTTTTTCAATTTTAGCTTGTTTGGCTTTTTCAGGATTTAGTTTTATTTCAAGTGTTCCCTGGGTTCGCTCAAGTTCATTCAGCAGTTTTGGTGCTATGGTTAGCAAATCGCAACCTGCCAATTGTATAATTTCTTCTGTATTCCTGAAGCTTGCTCCCATGATTTCGGTTTTATAGCCAAACTTCTTATAATAATTATAAATATTTTTTACCAATACTACTCCTTGTTCTTCAGCTTGAGTTAATTGTTGCGCACTCTGATTTTTTTTGTACCAATCCAATATTCGTCCAACAAAAGGGGAAACAAGCTGTACCCCAATTTCAGCAGATGCTATAGCCTGAGGCATCGAAAATAACAGCGTCATGTTGCAATGAATATTTTCTTTTGTCAGAATCTCGGCGGCTTTTATACCTTCCCAAGTTGAAGCAAGCTTTATCAATATTCTTTCATAACTAACTCCGGCATCTTTATAAAGTGAAATAAGTTCCCTGGCTTTCTTTACAGAACCTTCAATATCAAATGACAGCCGCGCATCAACTTCAGTTGAAACTCTTCCGGGTACAATTTTAAGAATTTCGATGCCGAACTCGACAATTAGTTTATCAAAAGCAAGACTCAACTGTAAATCCTTTCTTGTTGATTTTTGCTTGGCATAACCGATAGCATCATCAATCAGTTTAACATATTTGGAATCCTGTGCGGCAGAATAAATTAAGGATGGATTGGTAGTAGCATCTACAGGTTTGAATTTTTTTATAGATTCAATATCACCCGAATCGGCTACTACTTTTGTTTGTGTTTTAAGCTGTTCAAGAAGGTTCATATAATTTATTTAAATGATAAATTAAGAAAATTCTAAGATGTAAACACCTAATGCAGAACTAACACGTAATGTTGGTTAATGTTTAAGAAGAATGAAAATTCAATTTATGACATCCTGTCATTCAAAAATTTCTGGTGTGGTTTTGGTAATAAATATTTTTTAAAACAGTCAGCCATGAGACGAAAGATAAAAATAGTCAACACAGAAAAATCCGATATGAGTGTATTATCAAATTTTGAAGATAACAACTCCGGAAAATATCAGCAAGATAACGATATAATTGACCCATACTCGAAAATTGTAATCGAAGCATCCAATAAGGTCAGTCCTTCGGTTGTTCAAATTGCAAGTTACAGACCTAATGCAAATACACGCAACAATATGCCACAAGATACTGCCGGTTCAGGCTTTTTGATCTCGACAGAAGGATTTATTGTTACCAACAGTCATGTTATTATTGGTGCGAAAGAAATACAAGTGAATATGCAGGATGGTACATCATACCAGGCTGAGGTGAAAGGAGAGGACCCGTTTACCGACACTGCTGTGATCAGAATTTATGGGAATAATTTGCATGCTGCGAATTTCGGGAATTCCAAAAAGCTAAGCGTGGGTCAACTGGTAATTGCAATCGGAAATCCATTTGGATTTCAATGCACCATTACTACTGGTGTGGTGAGTGCCTTAGGTCGTTCAATGTATAGTTACGCAGGTAGGCTTATCGATAATGTAATCCAGACAGATGCCGCTCTTAACCCGGGTAACTCCGGTGGACCATTAATTAATGCACACGGAGAAGTGATAGGGATAAATACGGCAATTATACAATATGCACAAGGGTTGTGTTTTGCAGTTGGATCAAGTACAGCTGAATATGTAGTTGGTAAATTGATTACCAATGGAAGGGTTCGCAGGGCATTGTTGGGTGTTGCCGGACAAACGATTGTTTTACCCAAACGCGTTATCGATTACAATCATCTTACAATTAATAAAGGAATTCTTATCCAGGAAATAATTGAGAAAAAGAATATTGAAAATTCAATGATAAGCAGGGGAGATGTTATAGTTGGATTTAATAATATTCCTGTAGGTTCAGTTGATGATTTGTTCCTTTTGATGAATGAAGATTATATAAGTAAGAAAGTGGAAATTGATATATTGAAGAAGGGTGTAAAGAAAACTGTTGAAGCGGTTTTAGGCGAGGCATAATGTCTTGGATAGAGTCTTTGCAGGAAGCATTCCGTTAGAAGTTAATTAAATCAGAAAGAATATTAAAAAAAATCATCTAACAAATGAAACTATCTGATACTGTCATCTGTATAAAGAAATCAGTAACATTAAAATTCTATGGAAAATTTGCTTATTGAAAAAGGCAGAACCACACCTGCTGTAATTTTTAATACCAATGGAGAATTGCGAATTGAAGGCAATTCAATTTGCGAGAACTCTCTTGCTTTTTATTCGGTTCCAATAGAATGGCTTAAGGAATTTGAAAGGACAAATCCAAAAAAAATAACGTTTCATGTTAATTTGGAATATTTTAATTCCAGTTCGAGTATGCTGTTAATAAGATTATTCACACAATTGCATCAAATAGTTAAAAGTGGTGCGGATACAAATATTATCTGGTATTATCCCGAGGAAGACATGGAAATGATTGAAGCCGGTCAAAATTTTTCCAGAATAGCCAAACTACCATTTAATTTTTGTGTAGCCAATTCACAAAATTAATTTACTACTTTAACCTCGTTTGTGCTTTCATTACCAATGAAACAGGACACACGATTTTGCAAAAAGCTCTTTTCTTTCTGAAAGCAAAAGCAAGAGGAATTGCTGCTGCATAATAAATTCCATTACCTGCCAGAAACCAAAGAAACTGATGGTATTTACCGGTAATATTTAATGAATTGCCATTTTCATTTAAATGATACTTGTAATAGTCATATCCTGAATAAATAAAAATAATTGGAATCAGGATGGAAATTAAAAAAACAACAAACCTGAACCTGATATATTTTGCCGGTATTGCTTTGTTTTATTTTCTTGTACGTGAAACTTTATTCGTATTATTTTTTTTGCGTTAGTAATTAATTGAGTAGTTATATGAAATTTTGGTATAACATTTGTTTTAAAATCACTGACACTTTTAAAATAAACGCCATGAAAATAAATATTTATAGCTGCATACTGATTATAGTAGTTTATGCATGCGCCACTCCGGCACCTGTTATCAGATTATCTCCTTCAACTGTAGAAAATAGCGATTACTGGAATCTGGGCCAGCATTTCGTTTATGCCAGCGATAATAACATTTTGTATGAATGCGGATTTAATAGGGTAGAAAATAATAAACTTATTTTTGATGTAAAAATTACAAATCAATCTGATACCACAATTTTGATTGATCCTGCTGTATTTATGCAGGAGGTTTATAATAACGACAACAAATTAATTGTTAAAACTAATGCTTTCGATCCTGAACTTGTTCTTATTGGATTAAATATTAATGAAAATATTGAAAAAGCCAAAGCTAAAAATGCTGCGGCATTTATGATTGGTGCTGCAATAATATCAGCTGGAGCACTTGTAGCAGTATCTGCTTCAAATAAAAGTGAAGAAAAAAAAGAAGTAATGTATAACTCTATTGACGCTTCAAAAACAGTAACAGAAGTAGCTGCAGGGGCGGCTGTGGTCAGTTCCAGTGCCAGGGCTGAAGATAACTGGACCCAGCATAAATCATTGTCAGAAGCATTTCTAAGAAAGACAACTTTGGCCAAAGGCTATTATATTGATGGAGAGGTACATTTTCAATATAATGAAGATGCTACCTGGTATCGTCTTATTTTTCAAGCAGAGAAATCGCAGGTTGATTTTAATTTCAGACAATCAAAAATTTATAATATTCCCCAGCTTGGATATTCAGGAAATTAGAAACAATTCTTAACGAAAGATATTTTCCTTTATATTTTTTTAATTTTCTTGCGCTGAAGATTATTGATAATAAAATTTCTTTTTAAATCGCCAGGATGTATAACATACATTGGGCCCCAGGCCGGATTGTAATTGTGCATTTTTTTAAGAAGTTTGATCATATTGTCAAATAGTGGTGCAATATCTTGTTTAACCAATAACGCTTCGTAAATTGACGCAGCAACAACATGCGCCGCGTAAGCACCTTCCATTATTTTAGTATTGATTGTTATGGTCTTTTTAAGAGATTTACGAAGTTCGCCAACTATTTTTTCATCATCATCTGACCAATCCTGAATTTCCTGAATGGCATGCCCGTCAAGTGCTTTAAATTCAGTTTGCATTATTACCCTGGCAATAGTATCTGCTGAACGTTGTGCTGAAACCTGGTCAATTTGGGTTGACTTGTTCAGGACAATTGTGGTCAAATCTTTCAACCCTTCTTCAAGAATGGCATCGGCCCAGTTATTATGGTCCGAGAATGAGAGCAGTCGAACTGCTGATGAGCCGAGCATAACTCTCAAAATATCTGCCGGATGCTCATCGTTTGCCGGTCCGGTTGAGCGAAGTAATGGCGGGTTACCGAAAGCTGCAAATATTGAACGGAAATATGGAATTATAGCTACTGAAGCAGCAGGTCCCATATTGAGAATACCCATAATATCAGATGCTGTTTCGTCTATACGTTTACCCCAATATGAAGCCAGGGTATTACGTACACTTGTGTTTTTGATTTTTGTATCGTTTTTTATGGCGTTACTGATAGCCTTAGCCATCTCTTTGAGCAAACCTTCATCTGCATGAGATATATCATGTCCTGCAGTTTCGTGAGCAAGACATCCCCAACCTACCAGACATCCTTTTGCATTAGATGGAGGAAGGTTTACAATTGCACAATTAATGTTAAATGAGGCTGTTGTATCGGATGTTAAGGTATAGGGACCGAAATCAGGATTGCCCCATTTTACTAATGGAGGCAGCACATTATAATCTGGCAATTTAATATTATGCCTGTCCTCGGCACTTAAAAAACCATCGTATAAATCGCTTACTACTTCTTCAAATGCATCGGTAGCATCCTTTTGATATCCGCTTCCGACCTGGATTAAAGCCTGGGCAATATCGAACACTGCAAAGCCCAGGCTGGAATTAGGATCTGACATTTTTTTAAAATCACTATCTGTCAATTCATTTACAAGTTTCATAAACGGTTCGTATACAGCATCATGGTAATTAGGTGGCAATTTATCTTTAGCCGCTTGAAGTTGTTTTTTAAGTGTTGCAAGGCTTCCCGGATTGGCAGGGCCAGTATCCTTAATTTGCAGATTTTTCGTAGCCTCATCTTGTACAGCTTTTAAATTTTTAAATTGAATAGACATAAGCATATTTTTAATTTGCCTACTATTTAAGGTTTTCGGCATTCCCTAATATTTTGTGAACATTTTATTTTATGATAGTTCGTTAAATATCTAAATTTTTCAATTGCAATAATTTGCAATAAGTTAGTTATAATACTATACCGAAGTATTGTTTTATTTAATTCAATTTTTGCAATAAAACGTTGGGCATCACTACCAAAATAACCTATAAAATTAAAACTATAATTTGAATTAAAGAATTAATGTATTATCTGTCAGAAAAGTAATCTTTGAAAGAAAGACTTTTGCATATAGGGGTTAAGATTTAGCTAACTGCATCGTTAAAATCAAAAACCCACTTCTGAGTGAACAGCGTGGGTTTTTGCCAGAAATTTATTAGCAATGAAAATTATTGCGGTTTTTTATGTATTGGCAATATACCTGCCATTTCACCTATAACATTCACTATTTCGGAACCGGTAGGTACAATAATCTTAGCATTATCTTTAAGTGCTAATTCCATTGCTTCGAGTTTACGCAGTAATTGTGCGTTCCCCACAAAATATTTGTCTGCTGCTTCATTTACGAGTCTTATTGCTTCAGCTTCGCCTTCGGCATGAAGTATTTTTGATTGCTTGTAACCTTCTGCTTCTTTTATTTTGGCTCGCTTTTCACCATCGGCGACTGTTTCACGGGCCGATGCAAAATCAATGGCAGCTATTTTTTCATTTTCGGCTTTTACAACCTTATTCATGGTTTCCTGAACATCTTTGGGCGGATCAATTTCTTTTAATTCTGTCCTTACAATTTCAATTCCCCAGCTTTGTGTTTCAATTTTAAGGGTTTTATGCAATTCGGCATTTATTTTTCCCCTTTCACTGTTTGCGGATTTTAAGGTTAAAGTACCGATGATATTTCTCAAGGTAGTGCGGGCAAGATTAACAATCTGCCATTTGTAATTATTCACATTATACTGCGAACCTTTAACACTTTCCTCGTCGTTCCTTACCTTGAAATAAACCTGCGCGTCAACACTGGCATTAAGATTGTCATTGGTAATTATCTCCTGCGATTCTGCATTTACCATTTGTTCAGTAATGTTCACCATATAAAGTTTTTCGATAATTGGTATTATCCAATGAAATCCAGGATTTGCAAAACGATTGTATTTTCCCAATCTTTCTATCAAACCTTTTTCAGTTGGTCTTACTATTCTTATTCCCAAAAAGAAGAAAAATAAAACTACAATAGCAGCAAAAATAATGGTATTCATATAAACCTCCGTTTTAATAATATTATTAATAATTACAAGAAATATTTTATATTAGATTGTCTTTCAAATTACAGTTTGAATTTTTGTTTAGCAATTTAATACTAAAATACCAGATAGCAAATAACTGAAGCCAGAAAATGAATGCCAGATATTCGAGAAAAAGTAATTTTATTAATCGGGGGATAAAATCAAAGAAGCTTTCTCAATATTCTTTCCAGTTGCCGGTTTCCGGATTCCAGTATTCATTATTTCATAAGTCCGAATATCTTTCTATAGTGATAACCATAAATAGTATAAGTGATAGCCGGCACAACCATGCTAGGACGCCGGAATAAACACCAGAATAATAATTTCCAGTAGTCGCTTCGCCCCTTATGTATTATTCCTATAATATAAACCGACTTAAAAAAAGCCATGATATAAGGAAAACTCAAAGAATCAGTTCCTTTAAATTTGGGTTTGAAATTCAATAATGACTTACGGACACGTTTGTAAAAAGGTTTAATGGAATAAACATCCTTAATGATTTTCTTATAACCGTCCAATAATTCCTGGTTATTCATCTTAGGGATAAAATTGATGGATGAATCAGTATTGTTGCCCGAAGATTCATTTAGCAATCGGTTCTCAGCTTTTAATCGTTTATATAATCCTGTGTTTTTAGGCGCATTTAAAAGACCAACCATAGCGGAAACGATTCCGCTTTGCTGGATAAAATCAATCTGTCGTTGAAAAACTGAAGGAGTGTCGCTATCGAACCCAACAATAAACCCTGCTGTAACTTGCAATCCTGCCTGTTGCATTTTTTTAATATTCTGAAGAAGATTCCGGTTTTTGTTTTGAACCTTGTTACATTCTTCAAGCGCATTCTGTTCTGGCGTTTCCACCCCGACAAATACAGAATTAAATCCGGATTGTGTCATCAATGACATTAGTTCCTCATCGTCGGCGAGGTTTATTGATGCTTCGGTATTAAACTTAAATGGATACCTGTGTTCCTTCATCCAATCTCTTAAAACAGGAAGTAAATCGTTTTTAAGTACATGCTTGTTCCCAATAAAATTGTCATCTACAAAAAATACCTGCCCTCTCCAATTGAGAGAATATAACCTGTCTAATTCTGCAATGACCTGACTGGTTTTCTTGATCCTTACTTTATTGCCAAAAAGTGGCCTGATTTCACAAAAATCGCATGCAAAAGGACACCCCCTGGTATATTGAATACTCATTGATGCATAGTTGCTAAACGATAATAACTGGTAATCGGGAACAGGAGTATTTGTAATTGCCGGAAATTCGCTAGTGGTATATATTTTTTTAGGATACCCCGCTTCTAAATCTTTAAGAAATTGAGGAAGTGTAATTTCTGCTTCATTCAATACAAGATGATCGATATGTTGGTACTTTTCATATTCAGCTGAGAACAGAGGTCCGCCGGCCACAATCTTTGCATTATGCTTTTTACATTCGGTTATAATTTTATTTACAGAGTCCCTTTGAATACTCATGGCACTGATAAAAACATAATCTGCCCAGAGAATGTCCTTTGGCAAGAGGGAATTAACATTCAAATCCAGAATTTTTTTTTGCCAGTCTTTCGGTAACATGGCTGAAACTGTGAGTAATCCTAAAGGAGGAAATGATGCTTTTTTTGATATAAATTTAAGGGCGTGTTTAAGACTCCAGAAAGTATCGGGGAAGCTGGGATAAACTAATAATATTTTCATAGCTATTCAAAAATTTTTCTAAAAAATCAAGCTAGGAATTATCTTGTTTGCCTGATTTTACAAGGAAATTATAAAAGGAGAGAGACAAGTACCTATAAGCATAACCCTATACTTAAATTAAAGCATAGGGCATTTTTTGCATACTTTGAAATGCAAAGATATTCAAATGTCTAAAGAAATGTGTTATATAATTGTAGAATAGATTTACATAATTCACACATAATTTAGCGAAGTTAAAATAGACCTAATTGAAGCTTCGAAAATTAAATTGTTAGTTCCTTGAAACGGAATTAAAAGTTTCCTGAGAGTTGTTTATTAGTGCAAAGTCAGATATTAAAAAAAGAAGAATTACGCAAATTCAACTTTTGAAAAAAATAGTTTTGCTATTGCTTTAGAATAATTCCGCGTAATTGTAACCAGGTAACCCGAAGTTTTTGTTGTAGCTTATTTAACAGTTCTTGTTTCCTGTTTTCGAAACGAAGGATGTCTTCAATTGTTAAATTGGAATATTTTTGTTTAGACTTACTATTGAGCTTGTCACAACTTTCATTTATTATTTTAAGGTACATACCAATAGATTTAAAAATAAATTATTTGATCAAAAAATATAGCTTTAAACAAGGCCAAATTAAGCAATGAGAATAATACTGAAGTATATGAAAAATTCCAATTAGAATACCCAAGGAAGTCTTATAATTCAGGCTAAAATTAATGCTGAAGCAACCAATGAAACTGTTTATTCTTTATATATAATTTATGAAGCAATCTAAACGTAAATGTAGATAAATACATCAACGAAATCGTTACACAATTTCCTTGCATTTTTATATAATTCACACATTTATAGAAACCCTGTTCCAAAATCTCTTTTCTGAAAGATCGAGTGGAATAAAATTTTCATTAATAGAATAATAAAGAAAGGTCTTGCGATTCTATAGGTTGAAACTTATAGGTTAATTTAGTGTAAAGTTAAACTTATAATTACACAAATTACTTCTTCACGGCGGACTCGAAGTATCGCCAGTAACAGCAAGATTATATATTTAATGATTTTAATCTAAGATTAGAATCAACTTCAGCTAATTAGCCACCTAAAAATTAATAATTTCTTTAGGCTTTAAGTTAGTTTCCATTGTCCAGAAATGTGCATTACCATGAGCAATCCTGAATATTATTAAACCCGGACTATCCATTGTTAAGCCAAATTGTTTCAAAAACGGTCTGTCACTAATAACTTTTTCCTTCAGTTTAATATCATCAAGAAATTCAACCTTGCCCGTTATGCGAAGAGTGGTGCTTTTTGAATTCTCGTTTTTATAAAAACATACTTCTGTTTTTGGATTTCTTTTTAACTCTCCATAAAATGTTTTCATACTCCCGGTTTGAAAATAAAATCCGGTTTCATCAGCGAACCAAAAACCCAATGCACGCACGCGGGGCTGGTCGTTCTCAGCAGTAGCTAAAAAACATACCTGGTTCTCATTTGTAAATTTGATGCAATCTTTAATGTTCATGGTTCTGTGTTTGGGTTTCAAATTTAGCAAAAACAGGATATTTCTGACAAATGTAAGTTTAAATATTATTTCATAATTATAGTACAGGTTGGAGACTTGTACTATTTTGGGGTTATTTTGTGAACCGGGAAAACCCCTCACCCCGGCCCTCTCCCCAAGCAGGGAGAGGGAGAGTGACTCCGATTTAGGTAAGTTTTAATTTGGAAGGAAATTGCTATATCATAAAAATCTTTGCGGTCATTGCGCTAAACTTTGCGCTACTTTGCGTAACAATTTTATTCTATAGTCAAAGTCCTATCTTTTGGATATTTTACCGTGTATTTTAATTCGATGTCTTTTTTTGCAAGCGGTTCCAGGCTGAACTTCCATTGTATTTCTCCTTTTTCTTTATTCAAAATCCCTTCTGATAAATTGCTGATTGAGACATCAATTTCATCCATTGTTGAAACTGGTACCTGATCGTACAGAACCATATTTATTTTTTGTTTCTTGTTGCTTTTAACCGTTATCTGCCAATCCCTGGTTTCTTCTTTTTTGCTTCCAAAGAATTGCCTTTTTGTAAATTCTTTTATCTTATCTCTTTTCACCATTACATTTTTATCTCTTCCTAACGAAATACTTAAAGTATCTGCTATATTTCTAACATCCAGCACTGATTTACCAATGTATGTATTTTCAAAAAAGAGGCTGGCTTCACCTTCCAATAAATTATATTTTTCCCAATCTACAATATTGGCGACTAAAAAAGCATCTTTGTCCAATTTTGGAACGCAATAGTATTCATAATCGGCATTCAGGGAATAATTGTCAATATCTATGGTATAATTTTTATTGTCTGAATTTACTGTGTAAGGCACATTGATTTCAAATTCAAAAGACGTTTGGTTCTCAACCTGGGTTACTGGTATTGGTTCAGAACTAATACCTTTTATTTTTACTTTAGAATTTTTTTGAAACAATGCACCGCTGAACTCGCTTTTGTCTTCAGAGCTGCTGCTGGTGCCATAACCTACTACGACAACTTCGTCAAGCTGCTTTACATCTTCATTTAATGTTGCATTTATTACTGCGCTATTGATTGGTTTGTCCTGCCTATAATATCCAACGTAATTAAATGTCAAAGTATTTGCATTGTTTGGAAGAGACAATGAATAATTTCCATTGATATCCGTAACAGTTCCAATAGTTGTACCTTTAACAACAACGTTTGCTCCTATTAAAGGAGCATTAGTCTCATCAACAACCCGGCCAGTAACCATATTATTTTGAATACCATAAAATGGGGGAGGCGTGTAATAATCAAGAAAATATGTCTTTAAACTGGGAGCTGTTCCACTTTTATTAGGATTGGTGGATGATAAACGCAGTTTTATATTGTTCCAGTTTTCTTTGGTATACTGATGCACATTGGCTTTGTAAATAAGTTCTATAGGCTGGTCAATGCTCATTGCCCTGATATCATAAGTTGGGAACCAACCTGCATTACCTACCAAATAAGTAAGGATAAAATCAGCTTTTCCGGGCGATTTTGTTTCAATTTTTACCAATACTTCACTTGTTGGTGTTATTTTAATATCCGATGTCTGTTTGATTTGGCTTTCTATGGCATTCTTTTCTTTGGAGATATTGCTAATTGTTTTATTTACTTCAATTTCCTTAAATTTCAAAGATGTTATTTTATCATGATAAAAATTTGAAGTTTCTTTCAGGTTGTTCAGATTAACATCCTGCGTCCTTCCCCCAATGTTCCTGTTTTCTTTTAAAAATGACAGTTCTTCATTAATAATGTCCAGTGCAGCATTTTGTTCTTTTAATTTATCGTCGCATGAATGCAATTTGTCAACAAGGGTTTCAAGTTCCTTTGATTTTCCAATTGTATCCAGGTAGTTAAACTGATGATTTACGGAAAGCACCATTACATTATCGCTGGTTTTAATCTGGATGCTTTTAGGATCAACGTAAGGAGATAGACCTGTAAATTTAAGTAATGTTTTACCCTGGTTCAGATCAATCGATTTTTTTCTTGTAACCTGGGCACTCTCTATAAAAATAGTAGCCTCACTGACTTCTGTTTTTACTGAAACTTCTGTTGGCTCCTGTGAGTATGACTTGAAAACCAGGAAACAAAAAACGGTTATAAAAATAGTTTTCATTTTAGTATTTATTTAGTTTGTGTTTTAGGTTTAATTATAAATTATTTAAATAATTTACCACCCCTGCCCCTCCTTAAAAAAGGAGGGGATTCAAGTTTAAAGTCATCTTTTCTTCAAATCTTCAAATTTACATATCTGCATATCATTTAATTGTCACTCTCGTTCCTTCCGAATGGCTCGTAAACTCAGGTGCATACATACATTGTATGGTAGTAATGCCATTTGAGAAATTACCGTAATGCGTTATCCGCAATGG
>Ga0265316_10000568_pt1 | contig 41240 bp, 37 predicted proteins | sample 4522metaG_FD_202092 | JGI IMG/M metagenome (GOLD analysis project Ga0265316, IMG submission 202092) | Rhizosphere microbial communities from Carex aquatilis grown in University of Washington, Seatle, WA, United States - 4-5-22 metaG | ecosystem: Host-associated > Plants > Roots > Rhizosphere >... | reverse complement strand
ATATCTACGCGTTGACGCCGGAGGAGTTGCAGGACGTGCCGAGCATGCCGGCGAGCCTGGACGAGGCGTTGGGCAATCTGCAGAAGGATCACGAGTTTCTGCTGGCGGGGGACGTGTTCACGCCGGATGTGATCGACACGTGGATCGAGTACAAGATGGCCAACGAGGTGAACGCCATGCGGTTGCGTCCGCATCCGCACGAATTCAATTTGTACTTCGATGCCTGATTGTGAGTTCGGCAGTGGCCCCGCCGTGGCGTCTCCGTGGTTGTGGAGACGCCCTGCGCGGCAGCGGAGTCCCTACCGATGGCAGACGAGCGTGTCTACGTGTTTCAACACGTTGCTTGCGAGGATCTCGGCAGCTTTGCCGAGGTGCTCGCGCAACGTGGCATGCGTGTCAGCTATGTACGCCTGTTCGCGGGTGACAGTCTGCCCCGTGACAGCGCGACGGCTGCCGCGCTGATTTTCCTGGGCGGCCCCATGAGTGTGAACGATGAGAGCCGCTATGCCTACCTGGCGCCGGAGAAGGCGCTGATTCGGCGGGCGCTCAACGACGAAATACCGGTCTTGGGGGTGTGTCTGGGGGCGCAGTTGCTGGCGGCGGCTGCGGGCTCGCGGGTCTTCCCCGGCGCGCGTCCAGAAATCGGCTGGGCGCCGGTGTCATTGACGATGGAGGGGCGGCAGGACGCCTTCCTGGCTGGCGCGGCGGATCAGGAGGCCGTGTTTCATTGGCACGGAGAGACGTTCGATCTGCCGCCCGGTTCGACGCGTCTGGCGTTCAGTGCTCTGACAATGAACCAGGCGTTCCTGCTTGGTCGCTGCGCGTATGGCCTGCAGTTCCATCTGGAGGTGACGCCGGCGATGGTCAATGCATGGCTGCATGAGTATGCGGGCGACCTGGGCCCGGATGCGGTCGCGATCAGCAACCGCATCACCGCCGACACGTCGGAATTTGCGAAGCCGCTGCGAGCGGCCGCGGTGGGCGCGCTGAATCGATTCATCGATCTGGTTGTGGCGGATCGTGCATGAGTCCTGTTCGACGATGAAGCGGTTGGTGAGGACCTCTGATGCTGGTGAGTCCGATCGCACGTTCAGAGGAACCTGACGAACGTTACCTTCCCTGTGTGTCGCCGCAGATGCAGGTGCTGGCGGCGAGCATTTCCCGCGTTGCGGCGACGGAGGTGCCGGTTCTCATCTGCGGCGAGGCGGGTAGCGGCAAGTCGTCACTGGCGCGGCAGCTGCACGAGGACAGTCCGCGGCGCAATGGGCCATTGGTTGTCGTGCAAGGGGCGACGGCGACGCCCGAGGTCATCGACCGCCTGGCGCAGTTGACGGATCGAACCATTGTCATCGAGGAGGTCGGCGATCTTGTCCCAGCGGTGCAAGACAGCTTGGTGCGCCTCCTGACGGAGCAGCCGCTGCGCACTCCGCTCCGATTGATCACGACGACGAGTTGTGACCTCGGAGTGCTGGCCGCGCGCCAAAGCTTGCGCACGGATTTGCTCTACCGCCTTGACGTGGTGCGCTTGGAAATTCCGCCGCTGCGACAACGACGCGAGGATGTAATCTTCTTGGCCGAGCACTTCTTGGCAACCGCTGCCCGCCGCTTTCGACGGGACGTGCGGGCGTTGAGCCCGGATGCCTGCGTCCGGCTGCTGGAGCAGCGCTGGAACGGCAACGTGCGCGAACTGAGCAACTGTATCACCGAGTCGGTCTTGCATTGCACGCAGGCCCGCCTGCGCGCGATCGATCTGCGTCTGCACGGCGGTGGGGCGACCATCGATCTCGAGGCGGAGTTTGCCGGCGTGCTTGCGCGGCTTCACGTTGCGCATCCGCGCGAGTTTCACGCCCGTGCGGAGCAGCTGATACTACAGTGGGCGCTCGAGGCCTGCGATGGGAACCGTATTCGCACCGCTGCACTCCTCGGGATTGGTCGTGGCTCGCTGCGCGCCAAGCTGCGGCGCTACGGGCTCGAGAAGCTTTCTCAAAATCCACTGGACAGCAGAAGGCAGACGCGGAGATGACAGCCGCACATGCGGCGTTGCAAGGGGCCTGTGCCGGGCTTCTTGTACCGTTTCCCAGTGAAGGGCCAATCGTTGGATGACCTCGGCAGGGCAATGGCGGGCCGGCAGTGATTCCTGCGAGCGGTCGGTCGCGAGGACGTGCGGTGCGACTCCCGGTGTCCATGATGCAAGACAGTCCCGATTCTCGAGTCTTGTGGAATGGACAGGTCGTTCGAGCTGTACGCCCTGCGCCCCTATGCGGAATTGCCCCGGTGCGTTGGCATCATCCGTGATGGAGACCTTGCATATGAAAATCGTGAGCGCGGTTCTCAGCTGTGGTCGCTTGGCAGAGGGGCTGCTCGGCGCCCGGTGCGTGACGACACGCAGTGACGACTCGACGGGCAGCCAGCGCGTCGCGCCGACGGGCCGAGGCCTCACTATGCGGAACGTCGCCTCCTTACGACGCCGACAGGGACGAACGACGATGCCGATGTTGACGGAAACGGAGAAGGCCGTGCTGCGCTTGCGCTTCGAGAACCCGCGTCGCGTCGCCACGCTTCAAGAGGTGGCAGGTCTCATGGACATGCCCGTGCGCACCGTACGCCGAATCGAGCGCCACGCACTACGCAAGCTGCGCTTGAGCGCGCTTGGCCCGGTGGCCTACGGCTTCGACGGTTGGGACGAAGCGTAGGTGGCGCTCAGCGCTGCGGCTGGCCGGGACGCGACGGACCAGCTCTTAGGACCGACCAGACTTGAAATACCGCAGCAGGGCGTTCCCAACTGGACGCCCAATCGGCATCACCAAGAGCGTGAGGCCAATACGAACGAGTGTGTCGATCACGCGCCCGCTTGCCGGCGACCTGACTCTCCGCTGGAAGGAACGCCCACTGTCCGCTGTTACGCCAAGCTGCCGGCGTGCTGTGCCCGGAGATCCTGCAGCTCGCCAAAGTAGCCCTTCCAGGCGAGATCCATAACCTCGGGCGTCAACTCGAGCGGCAGGCCACGATAGGTGCAGATGTCGCGTGCGCGCTCGATGAGGTCGCGCGGCTCACAGCTCCGCATAGGGCGGCTTTCGGCGGTGTAACGTTCGTGCAGCGCTTCAATCAGACCGGGGGCCAGGCTTGCCTGACAGTTGGCGGCGTAGCGTGCGAACACGTGGGCGTAGTCCATGGGCGTCGGATTGCCGATGCGCAAGCGGTAGCCGATACGCCGCAGAAAGGCGCCGTCGAGGGCCTGCTCGAGGTCGAGATTGGTCGAGAAGACCAACATTTGGCGGAACGGAACGCGCACCTTGCGCCCGGTCTGCAGGGTCAGGTAGTCGGCGCGGTTCTCCAACGGGAACAGCCAGCGGTTGAGCAGTTGATACGGCTCGACACGTTGCCGGCCCAGATCGTCGATCACGAACGTCCCGCCGTTGGCCTTGACGTGCATGGGCGCGTCGTAATAGCGACCGGGACTGTAGGCGAGCTCGAGTGCGTCGAGCGTCAACTCACCGGCGGCAACCACGAAGGGCCGTTGCGCGCAGACCCAACGACGGTCGATCCGATGCGCGACCTCCTTCGGGAGCTCGTTCGCGGCGCGCCGATGGGTTTCTGGATCGTACACGACGATGACGTCCGCGCCGACGCCGATGCAGTGGGGCACCCAGATGTTGCCTTTCAACGCGTTGTGCAGCAGGTGTGCCAGCGTCGTCTTTCCGTTTCCGGGCGGCCCATACAGGAAGAGACTGCGGCCGGATGAGCCCGCCAAGCCGGCGATTTCGACGGCGGCATCGGACAGGACGAGATGCTCGATCGCTGCCGCGGCCTCTTGCGGCGTGACCTGCGGAAGATGAGCCAGTTGCCAATCCAGCGAGGCAGTGTACTCGTCGATGGAGATCGGCGCCGGCCCGACATAGCCGCACACCTCCATGAGCTGGACGGCACGCCCGCGCCCGCGTTCGGTGATCGCGAGACGGTAGCCGAGGCGTCCGGCGTCGCCGAGCACTTCAACGAGCTTGTCGCGGCGCAGTTGATCAAGCAGATCGTTGATGATCCCCATCGGCAAGCACAGGCTATTGGCTGCCCATTCGGTGGTGAAGCTTGCGGCCGTGTGCGCCAGTTTGAGAAACAGATCGCTCAAGACTTCCGCCGCGATGCCGGTCTCGGCCAATGTGCGCGGCGCCTCGGGAGCGAACAGCTCACCGACCTGCACCATTCGCAACTCGTCCGCATTGCCCTCGGCAGAACGCACGGCATCCGCTGCTTCAAACCTATCGATCTGTTTCTCCGCCAGCATCAACATACAGTTTCCTTTCCGTGCAGCCGCTGCGGACCCGGCGAGCGCGGCAGATCGCGCCCTTCGCGGTCACCGGTCTCGTTGGTGGTCTATCCATCTCATCGGGGTATCACGCCACTTCTTCGCGGCCTGGCGCTTCGTTCCTCCGTCGACGACCAGGGTGCGTATGCGACGTGCCGAGCAAACGCCCTACCAAATCCAGCGCGGCGAGCTGACGCCACGACCAGGCCGAAATGCGCTGCGTATCGGCGCCGCCGTGACATTCCAATGACAGTGCGACCGGATTGTAGCGGGTGCCAACGCCGTCGGTTCCTGGCACATGGGTCGGCGCGATGCGCTCCCGCATGGCAGCTGTTGAAGCCAATACATTGAGTTACATCTTGATGGTGTAGTGACAGGTGGTCGCGACGCTTGCCACGGTTAGTATGCACTGGTCGTAGGGAGGGTTGAGATGGACTGGACGGTCACGACGCTTGCTGCGGTGGTTGCGGCGGTCGCTGCCCTCATCGCCGCCGTCTTGAGCTTCGCGAGCTGGCGCCTGCAACACATCAACCAGATCGACAACGACAACTATAAGGCACGTCTCCGCATCGAGGAGCGCCACTTCAAGCTGCATGTGCTGTGGCAGGATCTACGGGTAGCGGCAATTACGCTGCAGAGCCTGCCGTTAAGCGCTCGCCGACTACAATCCGCATCTCGAGGGGCTGCCGATCACGCAGCTGATCGAATCTCTGGCTACCAGAGACCTGCTCACTCCGGAGGGCGCCACGCGCGTGCGCATCGCGCGTGATAACCTGGTTCAACTGGAGCAGCTGGCGGGCGACGCCCGTAATCCCGAGGCCCGGCGTCTGCTCGGCTTTGACCAGAAATTTCCGGAGCATCTGGGCAAGACCCTCTCGAGCTTGGAGCACGCGCGGCAGGCGCTTCTCGAGCAGCTGCCGGACTGACGTCCTTGTCCGTTGCGGATTGCGGCGAAGCGGCGCCGGACGTTCGTGTCCGGCCGCATATGCGCGAAGAAAGGGCGCGGCGTGAACGCGATCGCCGAACTTCTGGGCAATCAGCCGTACCCCGTGCTTAGTTTGGCAACAGGAACCCGGCGTTTGAGAGTCGCCACTCGCCTCGGGGTGAGCCTTCCCATGATGGTATGGGGCTTGCCCTGCAACTCGCCAACCCAAGGGCCTACCATTCCTGTGAGCGACTCGTACCGACGTACCTCAGCCCAAACCGGGACTCGTTATGAGCTGGAGGTCTGCCCGACGGTTCCCGAGCGCATTCAGCGCCTCGGCGAATTAGCCGACGATCTGTACTATTCGTGGCTGGGCGAGGTCCGCCAGCTTTATGCGTCCCTCGACCGCGAGCTGTGGAACCAGTGCGGGCACAACCCCAAGCTTCTCCTGCGTCGCATTTCGCAGGAGCGGCTCGATCGAGCCGCACAGGACCCGATCTTTCTACAGCGCTATTCCAGCGCAGTCTCCGCTTACGACACCTATCACCGCGAGGATGGCGTCGGGCCCAACGATGCGTGGGCATCCGACGGCACCAATCTGGTCGCCTACTTTTGTGCGGAATTCGGTTTTCACGAGAGCCTGCCCATCTACTCGGGTGGCCTCGGGATCCTGGCCGGGGATCATTGCAAAGCGGCGAGCGACCTGCGCTTGCCCTTCGTGGCGGTCGGGCTCCTGTATCGCCAGGGATATTTCACCCAAACCATCGACGCCTACGGCAACCAGGTCGCGACATTCATCGCCACGGACTTCTCCCAGCTGCCGATCAGCCCTGCTACGGGTGCCGATGGGCAAGCGCTCCAGGTCAGCGTGGAGATCGAGGGCCGGCCGGTCGTCGTCAACGTGTGGCGCGTCAAGGCGGGTCGGGTTGCGTTGTATCTGCTCGACACCGAGGTGCCGGAGAACTCCCTCGGCGATCAAGCGATCACGCAGCAGCTCTATGCCGCCGATCCGCACGTTCGCCTGCGCCAGGAGATCGTGCTCGGTATTGGTGGGGTCCGCGCCTTGCGCGCGCTTGGGTTGCGGCCGACGGTCTGGCACATCAACGAGGGGCACCCGGCGTTGGTGATTCTCGAACGCTGCCGCGAGGAGGTTGCGACCGGCCTCCAATTCGATGCGGCCCTGGAACTGGTTGCCGGCAACACGGTCTTCACCACGCACACCCCGGTTCCGGCTGGCCACGACGTCTTCGATCACGCGCTCATGCGCCACTACTTCGCACCGTTCGTCAGCCAACTCGGGACCTCGCTCGAGCAGCTGCTCGAGCTGGGCGCCAGCCCTGCCTCACAGGGCGGGTTCAATATGACGGCATTGGGCGTGCGCGGCTCGCGCTTCCAGAACGGTGTCAGCCGCATCCACGGCGAGGTCGCCGCCCAAATGCTCGGCTACGTGTGGCCCCAGATCCCTCATGAAGAAAACCCGGTCGGTTACGTCACCAACGGCGTGCACGTGTTCACCTTCCTCGGACGTGAGTGGCGCGCGCTGTTTGACATGACATTCGGAAACGAGTGGCGGCGAGAGCTGACCAACGAGGACTACTGGCGCGGTGTGGACGGCATCCCCGACTACCAGTACTGGAGCACGCACCAGGCGGCGAAATCCGAGCTCTTGCGGGAGTTGCGCCGCCGAGCGGTGGCGCAGTTCAAGCGCAACGGGTACAGCGACGTCGAGGTCGGTCGTCTCACGCGCCAACTGGCGCCGGAGAATACCGAGTTACTGATCATCGGCTTCGCGCGTCGATTCGCGGCGTACAAGCGCGCCACGCTGCTGTTCTCGGATCTCAAGCGCCTGGCGCGTGTCGTGGGCGACCCGCGTCGTCCGACACTGCTGGTGTTTTCCGGCAAGGCGCATCCCAGCGATCTCGCCGGGCAGCAGCTCATCCAAGCGATCCACCAGCTGTCGCGCCATCCGGACTTCGAAGGCAAGCTGCTGCTCCTCGAGGGCTACGACTTGGCCCTGGCACGCCGCCTGATGGCGGGTGTGGATGTCTGGCTCAACACGCCGGAGTATCCCAAGGAAGCCAGCGGTACTTCCGGCCAGAAGGCCGCCCTGAACGGGGCGGTCAACCTCAGCGTCCTCGACGGCTGGTGGGCCGAAGGATTCAACGGACGCAACGGGTGGGGCATCCCTCCGCACCACACGACCTACGCCGACGCCGCAGACCGTGACCGCATCGAGGCGCATGAGATTCTCGAGGCCTTGGAGCACGAGGTCGTGCCGCTTTTCTTTGAGCGTAATGGACAGGGGTACTCGGAGGGCTGGGTGCGCAGATCCAAGGCCTCGATGCAGTCCATCCTGCCGCGCTTCAACTCACAGCGCATGGTGATGGACTATGTCCGCGATTACTACGCGGTCGCCCATGCCCACCGGAGCCGGCTGGAAGCCGGCGGCCGCCGTGCCGCGACGCGGTTGGCGGCGTGGCGGCAGCGCGTCGCGGCTGGCTGGCCGCGCGTACAAGCACGCCGGCTCGATGCCCACGTGTCACAAATTACCGCACACGAGATCCTCCGAGTCTCGGTCGGCGTGCGGTTGGGAGATCTCGACATTCGCGACGTGCGCGTGGAGTGCATCTTCGGGCGACTCAGCGAGGAGATGGGTTTCGTCATTCACCATAGCGCCGAGCTGCGCCCGCTGGGCCTCAACGAGGAGGGCGAGAGCGTGTACCGCTTGGAAACGCAGCCGCCGCTCTCCGGGCTGCAATACTACAAGCTGCGTGTCTATCCATTTCATTCGCTCATGCACCATCCCTTTGAGAGCGGCCGCATGCTCTGGCTCTGACCTGCGGCCCTGCGGGCGGCGTACTTTCTATGGACCGCTCCCCCGTTCGGGGAGCCTCAGGGCAGGATTGGTCGCTCGGGGCTGCGCAGTTCGACCAGGCTATCCGGATTTGCTCTAGCGCGAAGGGAACGCCGCGGATTCGACAGCTGGCATTTCTCCGGTAAGATCACGCTGCCATGTCTATCCAAACCTTCCGAATGCTACGGCGGTCTCTCCGTCCGTGAACGAAGATGGCGCAGTATCGTGGGCGTTTCGCGCCGTCTCCGACGGGTGACTTGCACCTCGGGTCGGTCGCCACCGCGCTGGTGGCGTGGCTGCGGGCGCGTAGGTTCGATGGCGCATTGATCCTGCGCGTCGAAGACATCGATACGCCGCGTGTCATCCCGGGCAGCGAGGCACGCCAGGTCGCGGACCTCCGCTGGTTGGGGCTCGATTGGGATGAAGGGCCGGATGCCGGCGGCCCACACGCGCCGTATCGGCAATCGGAGCGCACCGCGTCCTACGAGGCGGCCATCGATACCTTGGCGGCGCACGACCTGGTGTACCTCTGCGACTGCTCGCGGCGCGAGATCAGCAGCGTTGCGAGCGCGCCGCACGTCGGTGAGGACGGGCCGCGATACCCGGGAACCTGCCGGCCGTATGGGATGCGTGTGCGTCCATGGAAGCGGCCCCCCGCGGTACGCATCGCGCTGCCGGACCGCGAGGTGGTCATAGAGGATGTCTTTCAAGGGCCGCTCCGGCAGCATGTGGCGCAAACGGTGGGGGACTTCGTCCTGCGGCGCGGCGATGGCGTCTACGCCTATCAACTTGCCGTCGTGGTCGATGATTGCGCCATGGGCATTACCGAAGTCGTGCGTGGTGCAGACCTGTTGGGATCTGCCCCGCGCCAGGCGCTGCTGGCGGAGATGCTGGGCCGGCGGGCTCCCGCCTTTGCCCACGTGCCGTTGGTGGTCGGTGCCGACGGCACCCGGCTGGAGAAGCGCAACCCGCGCCACACCGTGCATGGGCTCAGGACGATGGGAACGCACCCCGCGGCAGTTGTCGCGCGGTTGGCCCATGGCCTCGGTATCGTTGGAGCTGGTGGCGCGAAGCACATCACCGCGGCCGCGCTCCGTAACGCCTTCGATCCCGCGGTGCTGCGTGGGCGCCGCGAGCTGCGGCTTCCGTTGTGACCGACGCACGCGGCACAGTGGTCTTGCGGCGACGCTGGTCCTACGACAAAGTGCCACCATGACTGCGTTGCCTCTTTCGGCCCATCATCGCCGCCAACTGCGTGCGCTGGCCCACCCCATGAAGCCCGTCGTCCTGGTCGGCCAGGGCGGGCTCAGTGACAGCGTGCTACAGGCGATCGACGCGGCGCTGCTCGCCCATGAGCTGATCAAGGTGCAGATGCGGCAGCCGGAGGACAAGCATGCTTCGGCGCAAGCATTGGCCGACGGCACCGGCGCGGCGCTCTGTGGGCTTGTCGGTCACGTGGTGATTCTCTATCGCCCGCATCCCGAAGCTCCCCGCATTGTGCTTGACTGAGGTCGGGGAGGCGCGGGTCCGGTGTGACCCTTTTGGGCAGTGCCTGCGGATTATGCGGCGCGGAGGCACACCGCGTCCACCTGGTGGCGCTCCCTGAAGCGATACGGGCGCGGCATGATGTCTGCTCGTCTGCGTTTCAGTGCAGCAACATGCGGACACCGCTGGCCGGACTGCGCGCACCACCCCGAGTGCAGCACGGATCAACTCACCGATCCAAACCTATCTCGAAGACCTGCACGCGCGCTACACGACGTTGCGCGATGGCGAGGTAGCTACCTACATTCCGGAGCTCGCCAAGGCCGATTCCGAGTGGTTCGGCATCTGCATCGCGACCACAGATGGTCACTTGTACGAAGTCGGCGATACGCGGCAGCTGTTTACCATCCAGTCGATATCGAAGCCGTTTGTGTACGGCCTGGCGCTCGAAGACCGCGGTCATGATGCGGTGCTGGCGAAGATCTCGGTCGAACCGACCGGCGATGCGTTCAACTCGATCAGCCTCGCACCGGGCAGCGGTTGCCCGCTCAACCCGATGATCAACGCCGGTGCCATCGCCGCCGCCTCATTGATTGCCGGCCACTCATTCGAAGACAAGCTCCAGCGTCTGCTCGCGGTGTTCTCCACCTATGCGGGTCGGCCGCTGGCGGTGGACCAGGCCGTCTACGAATCCGAGCGCGCCACCGGCCACCGCAATCGCGCCATCGGCCACATGTTGCGGAACTTCGACATCATCACCGAGGACCCGGAGCCGGCGCTGAATTTGTATTTCCAGCAATGCTCGATTGCCGGGGATTGTCGCGATCTCAGCCTCATGGCCGCGACGCTGGCCAATGGCGGGGTCAACCCACGCACCGCGCAGCGCGCCGTGCGCCGTGATGTGGTCGACAGCATGCTGAGCGTGATGACAACGTGCGGTATGTACGACTACGCCGGCGAATGGGTCTATTGGGTCGGCATGCCCGCGAAGAGCGGCGTCGCCGGGGGCGTGCTCGCCGTTTTGCCGGGGCAACTCGGCATCGGGGTGTTCTCGCCGCGTCTCGACTCACGCGGCAACAGTGTCCGCGGCGTCGCCGTGTGCAAGGAGCTGTCGCGCCAGTTCGATCTGCACTTTCTCGGTGCGCCGCGCTCGTCGCGTTCAGTCATTCGCGCCCAGCACAGCCTGGCGGAGATCAGCTCGAAGCGTCTGCGCAGCGAAGCGGAACGGCAAGTCCTCGATCGTATCGGTCACCACGCCCGCGTCTATGACCTGCAAGGCGACCTGGTGTTCTCGGCACTGGAACTCGTGGTGCGGACGCTTGTCGAAGACAGTGCCAGTATCGACTTCGCCCTGGTCGACTTTAAGCGCGTCGCGCATGTGGACGCGCGCGCCGCGTCGATGTTCCTGCCGCTGCTCGTCGAGCTTGGCGCGCGCGCCAAGCACCTGCTGCTGGTCAATGCACAGAACCACCATGTCTTTCTCCGCGCCCTTGAAGAGGGACTGGCCGCTGGTGAACGCTGGGGGCGCATGACCGCGTTTGCCGATCTCGATCTGGCGCTGGAGTGGTGTGAGAATCGCTTGATTGCCGCGCACAGCCCGCAGCTGTCGGAGCGCACGGTCACCCTGGCCGAGCATAACGCTTGCGGGGGACTGTCCGCAGCCGCGGTTGCCCGGCTGGAGTCGCTCTTGGAGCGCCGCACCTTCGATCCGGGCGAGCTGATCATTCGCAAGGGCGATCGTGGCGACGCCTTCTATCTGTTGATGCGCGGGCAGGTCAGTGTCACCGTGGCGCTTCCCGACGGCCAGAAGCGGCGCTTGTCGACCTACTCGCCGGGAATGGCATTCGGCGAGCTCGCGGTCATCGACCGCTCGGAACGCACCGCCGATGTCTACGCTGACACCCCGGTGGAGTGCTGTGTGCTGTCGGCGTCCGCCTTCGAGCAGCTGGGTGCGTCGCAGCCCGCGGTCAAGGTGCGGCTCCTCGAGAACCTGTTGCGTCAGGTGTCGCGCACGGTCGGCCGCCTCAATCAGGAGGTGTGGGCACTGTCACGGTGAGGGAGGACAAGTAAGGCGTGAGAAGTAAGGAGTAAGGGGTCAGGGGTTGGGAGACCGCTTACTCCTTACGCCTTACTCTCCTGGGGCCGCTTGCCCCTCGATGGGAGTCCGTGTTACTCGCGTCGCGTTCGGGTGATGCAACGGAGGCGCGCGTTGAGATTGACACGGTTCATCATTGTGCTCGCGGGGTTCGCGGCCTGCTGGCTCAGTAAAGGCGCGGCTCCTGCCGGTGCTGACGTCCCGCCCGAGTCGGTTGGCCAGGTCGCGCAGCTGCCGCAGCCACCGCACGCGCATTGGGGGTGGGTGAGCGACCTGATCCTCGAACGGGTCGCACTGATCGACCTCGACAGCGGCCGCTTTCTTGGGATGATCAATGGGGGATACGGCACCATCGGCCCACTGTTCCCGTCGCGGCGCTCCGAGATCTACGTTCCCGCCACCTACTACTCGCGTCGCAGCCACGGCGAGCGCACCGACACCGTGGAGATCTACGACGCCGCCAAGCTGTCGCTGCTCGGCGAGGTGGTCATCCCGCCGCGCCGGGCGACCAATGCGGTGGCCTTCGGCCATTCCGCGTTGTCGGATGACGACCGCTTTGTTGCTGTTTTCAACTGGACGACGGGTACCTCATGGAGCATCGTTGACGTCGAACACCGCACCTTCACCGCCGAGGTGCTGACGCCGGGCTGCAGCCTGGTTTACGCCGCGGGTGCGCGTCGTTTCTTTTCGATCTGCGGCGACGGTTCGCTGTTCGTCGTGACCCTCGACGACGACGGCCATGAGGTGAGCCAAACACGCACCCAGCCATTCTTCGATCCGCGCCGGGATCCGGTCACGGAGAAGGCCGTCCGCTACGGCAATCTGTGGCTGTTTGTCTCGTTTGAGGGCCAGCTGCATGCGGTTGACGTGTCCGCCGCGGAGATTCGTTTTCCGGAGCCATGGGCGCTGATCAGTGATGCGGACCGTGCCGCATCGTGGCGTATCGGTGGGATACAGCATCTCGCGGTGCATCAGCGCAGCGGGCGCCTGTACTCCCTCGTCCACCGCGGCGGTGCTGATTCCCACAAGGATGCCGGGGAGGAAGTCTGGGTATACGACCTGGCGGCCCGACAACGGGTACAGCGCGTGAAGCTCCGCAGCCCGGGCCTCACCATCTACGGATTTCCGATCGAGTTCGGCAAGACGTGGGCCTGGCCCTTCAGTCGAATGTCCGATTGGATGCTCAATACCTTCGCTCCCGCCTACGTGAGCGCCATCGAGGTGACCCAGGATGATGCGGCGCTGCTGTTCACCGTCTCGCAGTTCAGCGGCTCCGTGGGCGTGTACGATGCGATGAGCGGCAGCTTCCTGCGGCGCGTCGGGCCGACCGGATGGACGAGTGATACTCTCGTGGCACCCTGGGGTGGCGGACGATGAATGATGAGTGATGAGATTATGGGCCTGGTAGCTTTCATCCTTCATCCCTCATTCCTCATCCACTTCTCTATCGATCCGGCCGTGGGGATCATGCTGCGGGGTGCGCTATCGCTGCTGCTTGCGTCGGCGGCGGCGCACAAGCTGCGCGACATTGCCGGCTTTCGTGCGGCGCTGGCGCGCTACGAGTTGTTGCCGACGGCGTGGATCGGAGCGTGCACGGTCGGGGTGATTGCCATGGAGGTCGGTGTGGCTGCCGGGTTGTGGCTCCCCGGGATTGCGGCAACCAGCGGACTCGCCGCTGCCGGCCTCTTTGGGGTGTACGCCGGAGCCATCGTCATCAATCTGGTGCGTGGCCGCCATGACATCGACTGCGGCTGCGCCGGCGTCGCGGGCGGACAGCCGCTGAGCGGCGGGGTGGTGATCCGCAACGGTGTGCTCGTGATCGTCGCGGTGGTGATCACCTTTCCGCAGTCCTCACGACCACTGACCTGGCTGGACGCGATTACCATCAGTGCCGGCGTGTCGACCCTCGCCTTGCTTTATGCGGCCGCCGATGGCCTGCTCGCCAGCGGTTCAAGGATCGCCGCGTTGGCTACGCATCACCGGCGGTTGTTCGCATTTCCCCACGGGGGCCACCGTGCTTGAAGCGTTGCTGATCTCCACCATCGTTCTGTGGCTGGTGGTGCTGATACTCGCGGCCGTGGTGGTGGCATTGGTGCGTCAGATCGGCGTGCTGCACGAGCGCGTCGCGCCGGCGGGTGCGCTGGCGCCGCGTGAAGGCCCGCGCGTCGGCGTCGCGGCGCCGCGCTTCGAGCTTTCAACCTGGTCGGGTATCCCGTGTCCGATCGGTCGCCCGGATCCCGAACGGCAGCCGACGCTGCTGGTCTTCGTCTCGCCGACTTGTCCGGTGTGCAAAACGCTGCTGCCGATTCTCGACTCGGTGATCCGCGGCGAGGCGCGTCGCGCCCGGCTGGTGCTCGCCAGCGATGGGGCGCGCGAGGAGCACACCGCCTTTGTCGCGGCGCACGGCCTGGCCGAACGCGACTATGTCTTGTCAACGGCGCTGGGGCTAGCGTACCAGGTGGGCAAGTTGCCGCACGCGGTCCTCATCGACGGCGACGGGATCTTACGCGCGAAGGGATTGGTAAACACCCGCGAGCACGTCGAGAGCCTGTTCGAAGCGTTGGAGCGCGGAGTCGGTTCGGTACAGGAGTATTTGCACCGTGAGGCAGGAGCGCGGCATGTCGCGTAGGGCCTGCGGCGAGCGTCCTTATCTATGGATCGCTCCGTGTTGGGTCGCTGCGAGCTGCCGAGGTCGATAGGTTTCTAGGAGGAACGAAAAGATGCACACCATCGATCGCTGGTTCACGCGGCTGGCGCGGCAGGTAGCGCGGCACAGCTCGCGGCGCGGCTTTCTGGCGCAGCTCGCGGCCATCATCGTCGGTGGCGCCGCCGTGCCGTTGCTGCCGGTGGCGCGTGCGCACGGCGCAACGCGGATGCCGGCGCCGGGGGAACCGGACCCGGCGACACCGCCCGGGGACCCCGGGGATTGCAACTACTGGCGGCACTGCGCCATCGACGGCTTCCTGTGCGATTGCTGCGGTGGCTCGCAGCTTGCCTGTCCGCCGGGGACCGAGATGTCGCCGGTCACCTGGATCGGCACTTGCCGCAATCCAGCTGACGGCAAAGACTATATCATCTCGTACAACGACTGCTGCGGAAAGCACGTCTGCGGCCTGTGTTTTTGTCACCGCAACGAAGGCGACAAGCCGATCTACTTTTCGAACCGCGCCAACGACATCAACTGGTGCTACGGGACCGCTAGCGTGGTGTACAACTGCTCGACGGCGATCGTCCTCGGCGTGGCGACTGAGAAATGAGCGGGCGATGGCTGCGCCGCTGGTGGCAGGTGGCACCTAGCACGTGGGCAAGCGAGCCAGCGATCACCAGCTACATGCCACGCGCCACGTGCTATCTGCAGGCGGTTGCAGTCCTCGTGCTGCTCGCCGCGATGGCCCGTGCCGATCCGCGCACCGACTACATGCTGAACTGCCGCGGCTGCCATGGGCCGGACGGCAGCGGCATTGCCGAAGGGGCGCCGTCGTTTCGCGATGCCGTCGCGAAGTTCTTGTGGGTGCCGGGCGGCCGAGAGTATCTCGTGCGTGTGCCGGGGACGGCGCAATCGGAGCTCAGCGACGCGCGCACGGCGGCGCTGCTCAATTGGATACTGCGCGAGTTCAGTCCCAACGAAGTGCCCGCGGACTTCGTGCCCTACTCGGAAGCGGAGGTCGCGCGCTTGCGTCATGTGCCGCTCACGGATGTCGTGAGCGTGCGCCGCGCGCTGACTGAGGCGATCGCGGCACGTGCGGGGGCATCGTCAGCGCGTTGATCTCCTGGAGCCACCTGACGGCCCTCACCCTAACCCTCTGCCATGCCGGAAGTGGCAATGGCGAGGGGAGCTGATTTTCCATCGTCTTCGGAGGAGTTCAGCTCACGGGTATCCCCGCGGAACGGATGCGCAGGAGAGGAGATCAGCCTGGTGAACGTAAGTCAGCAAAATCGGGTGTCCTCGCCCGCGCGTCCTTCAGCGCGGGAGAGGGGAGGGTGAGGGTGCATGTTGCGGTGCAGCAAGCACGAGCGCGCGCACGCTCCTACGCTACGGTGCCTGCCGGAAATCGCTCTTGCAGCCGCGGGCCGTACAGGCGCAGGCAGTTGCCCGCGAGGATCTTCGCCAGATGGGCGCGCTCGTAGTTGCGCGTCTGCGCGACGTTCTTCACACAGTCCCGCAGCACACCGTCCCAGTGCCCGTAGTCGGCGCTGAAGCAGGCAAGGGTTTCGCCCAGGTCGCCGAGGGCGTCGCGCAAGTACGCCGGTGCCGGATCGTCCGATTCGAAGCTGGTGAAGACCTGTCCGCGGCGGAAGAAGTCGGTGGGGTCGTGGGTGAGGCTGCGATGCTCGAAAATGTAATCGTCGATATCCGTGGCGCGCGGCTCGCGTTCCATGTGTGTCAGCAGGTCGTACATGGCGCGCGCCTTTCCGAAAAGGTTGAGCTTGCCGTCCTTGCCGGCGCGTTCGCGTAGCAGTTCTTTGGTGAACTCGGTCATCGAGATCTTGATATCCGGCTCGAAGTCGCGGATGCGCTTCTCCCAGTGCTCGTGAAACGCATGGATCAAGTCGGGCAACCAGCCGCACCCGGCCTCCAGGAAGCCCATGCGTAGCGTGGGAAAGCGGTCGAACACACCTTCGAAGACGCAGCTGGCCAGGGCCATCTGCATCTGATTTCGATGGCCGAAGATATGCGACAAGATGAAGGTATCGACCTGCTCGGAAATGCCGCCGGGGAGATACACGCCGGGTGAGCCATGGACCCCAACCGCGACGTTGAGCTCCTGCGCCTTCCGCAGCACGGGGGTGAAGTCCGGATGACTGATGTGTTTGGGAAGACGAATGTGCGGGAAAGCCTCCGGCGCGGCCGGATGCGGTACCGGCAGGCTGGGCGGCGCGTGCACGCCGATCATGCCGAGCGTCTCGATGCAGCGTTCCACCTCGCGGGCCGCCTCGTCGACGTCGGCAAGCGCGATGAACCCGACCGGGAACAAGCGCTGGGCATAGGCGCGGCAGTCGTCGGCGATGTAGGTGTTGTAGGCCCGCATGCAGGCGACCGCGAGGTCGCGGTCGATGATGCCCTCGAAGCTGAGTGTCATCGAGCCGTACAGCACCTGGCCGTCGATGCCCTCGCGGTCCATGTGCTCCAGCCGAATGCGGTTGAAGACCCCGCCGATGGCTGTCTCCGGATGCATGGCGCAGTACGCCCCCTTGCCGGGACCGTCGGGTTGCGGGAACGGGCGCTCGAGGTCGTTCTGGCCGGTGCGTGGGTTGAAATCGCGGATCACCAGACGCTGCTGGCCATAGCGATCGGTGCGCGAGAGCAATCGGTCGCGGTACGGTGCCTCCAGGTAGTCGAAGAACACTACCGGGTTCTCCATCTTATGTGAATCGGCGTCGATGACCAGTAGACCGTCGTGCATCGGAGTCCTTTCATGAACGAGCGCGCCGATGCTAGGCGATCCGTGCCGCGCCGGTCAACGGGAGCGCCGGGCACGATGGCAACAGGCAGTGCTCTGAGAGCAGGGCATGCGGTTCGGAATCGTACGTCGGCCGACGGTGCCGCGTCACGGTTTCGGCAGAGTCGGTGCTGTCACGGCTTCCGCTCTGCGACGCGATCGGTGACCAAACGCGGCAAATAAATTGCATTGCTTAATCAGGCGATTCAGGCGACCATCGAAAAAAAATGGCCATGTCCCAACCACGTCCATTATCGCAGCCGGGAGCGGATTTGCGGCCGGTGCTCATTTACGATGGCGATTGTCGCTTCTGCGTCGAGCAGGTGAGCCGCTTGGAGCGGTTGGTGAACGGCGCCGTGCGCATGCAGTCGTTCCGCGATCCGGGCGTGCTCAAACGCCATCCGGAGCTGACGCGGGCGCAGTGCGAGCGCGCGATCCAGTTGGTGGAGCCGGGCGGCCGGAGCCATAGCGGTGCGGAAGCCATCGCGACGACGCTCGGGCTACGCCCGGTGCTGGCGCCGCTTGCGTGGCTGTATTACCTGCCAGGCATTCGTCAGATCGCCGACTGGGGGTATCGTCTCGTGGCGCGCAACCGTTTCGACTCGGACCGCGACATTTGCATCCACGATGCCTGCCGCCAGCACCGGTTGTGAGCGCGTACCCGGCCGGGCACACGTTCGCAACCTGTTTCTACGACTGCTCGGCGCCATCTTTCTCGTCGCCTTCCTGTCACTGCTGTCCCAAGTGACGCTGCTGTTCGGCAGCCAGGGACTGTTGCCGGCGCAGCCCTATCTTGCCGCGCTGCGCGCCACCCACCGGCTGCTCGATGCCCCGACGGTGTTCTGGATCGACTGCAGCGATACGACGTTGCGAGTCGCCGCCCTGGCCGGCGCGCTGTTGAGCTTGGGCCTGATTTTCAATCGCGCGCCGCGCTACTGCCTGCTCGCGTTGTGGGCCCTCTACCTGTCGTTCGTCAGCATCGGTCAAGATTTTCTCTCCTTTCAATGGGACAATCTGCTCTTGGAGAGCGCCTTTTTCGCGCTCTTCGTGACGCCATCCGGCTGGCGCCCGGACAATCCGCCCTCGCCGGCGCCCTTCGCGATCTTTCTCATGCAGTGGCTGGTCTTTCGTCTGCATTTCGAGTCCGGCGCGGCGAAGCTGCTCAGCGGTGATCCGACGTGGCGCAACCTGACGGCGATGGTGAGCTACTACGAGACGGCGCCGCTCCCAACGTGGGTGGGATGGTACGTCCACCAGCTGCCGTTGTGGGCGCACAAGGGCTGCGCCGGGTTCACCTTCGTGGTCGAGTTGGTGCTGCCGTTCTTCATGTGGGGGCCCCGCCGCCTGCGTCTGCCGGCGTTCCTGCTGATGATCGCCATGCAGCTGAGTGTCGTGCTCACGGCCAACTATGGCTTCTTCAACTACCTGAGCATGGCGCTGTGCTTGTTCGTCCTCGACGACGGCCACCTGGAGTGGCTGGCGGAACGCGTTGGTCATCGTTTACGTCCCGCGCCGCCGCGCCGCCGCAGACTGCTGTCGGAGGCTGCCGGTGCGCTGCTGCTGATCGCCATGGTGCCGCTGTCGGTCGTGCCGTTTCTCCCGTTCTTGAATGGGGCGGCCTATCGCGAAACGTTGCCGGTGCGGCGCGTGCTCAACGCCTGCCGCTCGCTCAATGCCTACCACCTGTTCGCCAGCATGACCCTCATGCGGCGCGAACCGGTCATCGAGGGATCCAATGACGGTGAGCATTGGGAGGCGTACGAGCTGCGCTACAAACCTGGTGATCCGGTTCGGGCGCCTCCATTTGTCGCGCCGCACCAACCGCGCGTTGACTTCCAGCTGTGGTTCCTGCTGTTAAGCGGCCGCGGCTCGGCGCCGTACGTCGACACGTTGCTGACCCGGCTCCTCGAGACGCCCGCCGTCGTGGCGCCGCTGTTCGCGCGTAATCCGTTTCCGCAGCGCCCGCCGAGATTCGTTCGCCTCGCGGTGTATCGATATCGCTTCACGGATGCGGCGACCCGTCACACGACGGGAGCCTGGTGGTCGCGCGAGTTGCTCGGGCATACGCAGCCACGTACCGCTTCCGGAGCCGGAGTAGGCTGAACGGGGGCGCGACCTGAGACCGGCAGATTGCGGCCGGCCGGCCGAAACCGAACCAGCGGCTGTTTTCCCGTTTGTCAAACGACGCGCGTCGGAGTACATCGCCGTCGAGAGAACCGTGGCGGATACGACCCCGAGGATACTCACTGCATCCATGACCGCGTACCCATGACCATGACCACGCCGTTGCGCGCTTTGCTGGTTGAGGACATTGAAGACGAGGCACTGCGCTGGCTGCGTGAGCTGGCGGCCGGCGGCTACGCGGTTGTATGGCAGCGGGTCGATACCCCGGGGGCGATGGCCGATGCGCTCAGGAAGGAGACCTGGGACGTTGTACTCTGCGACGGTGTCTCGCCTCGGTTTGATGCTGCGGCGGCGCTGCAGCTCCTGCGTTCCATGGAACAGACGGTCCCGGCGCTGATCATCTCCGGTGAGCCCGGCGAGTCGCGTGCGGTGGCGGCCATCAAAGGAGGGGCGCAAAACTACCTCCTCAAAGAGCAGCTGCAGCGCCTGGTGCCGGCCGTCCAGCAGGCCCTGCATGACGCGGCGGAATGCCGCGCGCACCCAGCGGCGGACCCCGACAGCGATGCCGCTGCCTACCGCGCCCTACGCGAGGAAGGGCAGGTGTCGGCTGCTTTGGCGCGGGTCGGACAGGAGTTGATCCAATCACTCGACTGGCCGGTCCTCCTGGAACGGCTTGGGCGTTTGACCGTGGAAGCGTTGGCCTGTGATTGCAGCCACACGCTGCTCTGGGAACCTGCGGCGCACGCCTATGCGATGACCGCCGGCTACGGCGACAGCGCCGAGCAGTGGGAGTCGATGCGCGTCCTCAAGGTTCCGCGATCCGCGATCAGCGGGTTGATAGCCCGCTTGGAGCGCGACGAGGTTGTGCCGTTGATATTGAGCGAATCGGAAGATCTCCTGCCGGCGAGCTTATCGCGCCAGTACGGCATTACCGTCAGTCTCTATGGCGCCTTGCGTCAGAAAGGCGAGCTGATCGGCATTCACGCCGCCGGCTACCGGGGCCGCGCTGCGCCGTTCGGCACGCAGCAGATGGACATCATGCGCGGGATCGCGCAGCTGGCGTCGCTTGCGTTGGAGCACGCCAGGGTGCTGGAAGAGCTTGGGCGCGCGAATCGGCTGAAGTACGATTTTGTCGCCACGATGTCGCACGAGTTGCGCACTCCGCTCAACGTGATCATGGGTTATAGCGATCTCTTGCTCGAAGGCACGTTCGGGACGCTGGTGCCGGATCAAAGCGACGCGGTGCGCCGCGTGGCGCGGAGCGGACGTCAGCTCCTGGAACTCATCAATACGACCCTCGACCTTGGCCGTTTGGATGCTGGCCGGCTGGAGTTGCAGCTGCGCGACGTGCGACTTGCCGACTTCGTGCGCGAGGTTGACGCCGAGACTCACGACCTCCAACAAAAGCCAGGAGTGCGCTTCGAGTGGCAGCTGCCGTCGCGGCTCCCGGTTCTGGCGACGGATCCCTTGAAGCTGAAGGTGGTGATCAAGAACCTCATCGACAACGCCATGAAGTTTACCGAGGCCGGTGGTGTCAGCGTCGGCATCAGGGCACGCGAACGTGGCGTCGAGTTTGCGGTCAGTGACACTGGGATTGGCATCTCTCCCGAGGTGCGGCTGATCATCTTCGAGCCGTTTCGGCAGGCGGACAGCTCGACGACGCGCCGCTACGGTGGCGTCGGGCTCGGCCTTTATATCGTGCATCGCCTCGTCGATCTGCTGGGTGGAACACTCGCCGTCGATTCGGAGGTGGGGCGCGGGTCGACCTTTCGCGTCTGGCTGCCGAGCGGCCGGCGGAGCGCGTCACCAGCCGCGTGAGGCCGCCGCCGAACGCTTGCGCTCCGCAGCACCAGCTCCTACAAACACGTCTGGCGTCCGGCGACTTTGTGGGAAAGGATCACCTATGTCGATGCAGCGAATGGACTTTGGAATCTTTCTCGCCCCGTTTCACCCGGTGAACGAGAACCCAACGCTTTCGTTGCAGCGTGACTTCGAGTTGATCGAATGGCTCGATCGGCTCGGATACGACGAGGCATGGATCGGCGAGCACCATTCGGCGGGCTATGAGATCATCGCGTCGCCCGAGGTCTTCATCGCCGCGGCGGCGGAACGGACGCGGCACATCAAGCTGGGCACCGGCGTGTCGTCCGTGCCGTATCACCATCCGCTCATGCTGGCGGACCGCATCATGCAGCTGGATCATCAGACGCGCGGCCGCGTTCTCTTCGGCGTCGGGCCGGGCGCATTGCCGTCGGATGCGTTCATGATGGGGATCGACGTGCAGCGCCAGCGCGACATGCTGGATGAGGCGCTCGCTGCATTGGTGCCGCTGCTGCGCGGCGAGACGGTGACCATGGAGACCGACTGGTTCAAGCTGCGTGAGGCGCGCCTGCAGCTGCGGTCGTTCACACGGCCGCACGTTGAGATCGCGGTGGCTTCGCAGGTGTCACCCGCCGGCGCGCGTGCCGCCGGGAAATACGGCCTCAGCTTGCTGTCGATCGGCGCCACCAGCACCGGTGGATTCAATGCGCTGGCACAAAACTGGGGGATTTGCGAAGGCCAGGCTGCGGAGTATGGACAGGTCGCCGATCGCAACCGCTGGCGGCTGGTCGGCCCAATGCACATCGCAGAGACCCGCGAGCAGGCGCGTGAGAACGTCAAGTTCGGTCTCGGTGCATGGCTCGATTATTTTCGCCGCGTCGCCGCCTTGCCGCTGGCACCGGAAGGGCCGATCGAGGATGCCGTCGACGCGATGAACAACAGTGGGTTTGCGGTCATCGGCACCGTCGAAGACGCGGTCGCCCAGCTCGAACGTCTGCAGACGCAGTCGGGAGGCTTTGGCTGCTTCCTACAGATGGCGCACGAGTGGGCCGACCGCGAGGCGACACGCAAGAGCTACGAGCTCATTGCCCGTTACGTGATGCCGCACTTCCAGGGGGCACGTGAGGGAATGGTCGTGTCGCGTGATTGGGCCGCCGAGAACCGCGGCACGTTCATCGGTGCAACCTTGCAAGCCATCATGACTCAGATTTCGCGCCACGCCGAAGAGCAAGAGCAGAAGACGCGCAAAGCGAGCTGAGCGCGGCGGTGTTGTTTCTCCACTCAGCCCAAGCTCAGCGTTCATTGGTCAGTGCGGCGATCAGCTTCACCGAACGCAGCGGCCGCGGCAGATGTAAGGCTAACAGATGTCCGAGGAGCATCGCCGCCTCGGCGGCGATGCCGGCGGAGAAGCGGTGTCGGCGGGCGTCACCCAGTGTCACGATTTTCAGGCTGCTCAGAGCCGCCAGCGTCTGCCCCGCTACCGACACCAGCCGTTGATCCGGGCGGCGGCAGGCTGCGCAAATGATGCTGCCTTGCACGGTATCCAGGAAGGTGCCCTGCGCCGAGAGCACCGATTGCTGACAACGCACGCAGCTCGCGAGCAGCGGATCGTAGCCTGCATGGTGCAACAACCGCAGCTCGAACACCCGCAAAAAGGCCGACGTGGCGGCGCCGCGTGTGAGCTCATCTAAGGCTTCGTGGAGGAGGCGGTAAACGTCAGGAACCGGGTGCGCCTCTTCGGTCAACTGATCGACCAATTCAAGCAGGTAGCTGCCGTAGGCGAACTTGTTGGGCTCCGCCAACGCACCGCTGGCTTGCAGCAGGTCGCAGCTCTCCATGAATACCAAGCTGGCGCCCGGACGCACGCGAAAGTGCACCCGTACACGGGTGAACGGATCGAGGCAGTTGGCGAATCGCCGCCGTGAGTTCTTGGCCCCTTTGGCAATCCCCGTCAGCTTGCCCGCGTCTTCCGTGAGGAAGGTGACGATCTTGTCCGATTCCCCATAGGCCCGCGCCCGCAGGATGATCGCCTCGCTTGTCTGTGACGGACCCATCGCCGCGAGGAAAACACTCCGTCACAATCTTGACAAGGGGAAGGGGCGTCACTAGGTTCCCTCCGCTCACACCATAGCGCCGCAAGCTTCCAGGAGGAACATGAGTCAGAAAGACCACAAGGACGAAGAGCTCCGTCTGCCGCCCGAGCAGACCGACGTCGCCGACACCGACGGCGCTCAGTCTCCAGAGATCGACCAACTTCGCGGCCAGCTCCAAGAGCAGTCTGAGGAAGCACGAAAGAACTACGACCTTTTCCTGCGCGAGCGGGCGGAGACCGAGAACTTCAAAAAGCGCATGGTGCGCGAGAAATCCGAGGCGTTGCGCTTTGCCAGCGAGCCACTGGTGCGTGACCTCCTGCCGGTTGTCGATAACCTCGAAAGGGCCGTGGAGCATGCCGATGCCGATGGGAATGGCCAGTCGGTGCTTGAAGGCGTGCGCCTCGTCCTCAAGTCGTTGCTCGACATTCTCGAACGCCATGGGGTGAAAAGGATCGACGCGGTCGGTGAACGATTCGATCCGAGCCGTCATGAGGCGATGGCGCAAGTTGAGTCCGCGGCGTACGCGCCCAACCAGGTGGTTGATCAGCACCATAGCGGCTACCTGTTGCACGACCGCCTCTTGCGGCCAGCTTTGGTCACGGTGAATGGCCGAAAATCGGCTGCGGCCATTGCAAGGGACTCAAACAGTGATTAACCGCTTCCCACGTACGGGAAGGCCCGGAAACTCGTAAAAGGCGGCTCATCGGTTCCCGACGTAAGGAGACAGACAACTATGGCAAAAGTAATCGGCATTGATCTCGGAACGACGAACTCGTGTGTGGCGATCATGGAAGGCGGCGATCCGAAGGTGATCCCGAACTCCGAGGGTGGCCGCACCACGCCATCGGTGGTTGCGTTCACCGAAGCCGGCGAGCGTCTCGTCGGGCAGATCGCGCACCGGCAAGCAATCACCAACCCGGACAACACCATCTCGGCCGTGAAGCGCCTGATGGGCCGGCGCTACGACGACCCTCTGGTGCAGAAGGCCATGAAGGTCCTGCCCTACAAGATCGTCAAGGCCGACAACGGCGATGCTTGGGTAGAAATCCGTGGCAAGAGCTACAGCCCGGCTGAAATCTCTGCCTTCATCTTGCAGAAGATGAAGCAAACGGCCGAAGACTATCTGGGCGAGAAGGTCAGCGAGGCGGTCATCACGGTGCCGGCCTATTTCAATGATAGCCAGCGGCAGGCGACCAAGGATGCCGGCCGCGTTGCCGGATTGAACGTCCTGCGTATCATCAACGAGCCTACCGCGGCTTCACTAGCCTATGGTCTGGATAAGAAGAAGGACGAGAAAATCGCCGTCTTCGACCTTGGCGGCGGTACGTTCGACATCTCGATCCTGGAACTTGGTGAAGGCGTCTTCGAGGTGAAGTCGACGAACGGTGACACCTTTCTCGGCGGCGAGGACTTCGATCAGCGGATCATGGCGTATCTCGCGGAGGAGTTCCTGAAAGATCAAGGCATCGATCTGCGCAAGGATCGCATGGCCTTGCAGCGCCTCAAGGAAGCGGCGGAAAAGGCCAAGTGCGAGCTGTCCACCTCGACCGAGACCGATATCAACCTGCCATTCGTCACCGCCGATCAGTCGGGTCCGAAGCACCTCAACATGAAGCTCACCCGATCCAAGCTCGAAGCCTTGTGCGCCGATCTGCTCGACAAGCTCGACGGGCCGTGCGTCACCGCCATGAAGGACGCCGGCTTGAGCGCCAGCGATATCGATGAAGTCGTGCTCGTTGGTGGTATGACCCGCATGCCGGCCGTGCAGGCCCACGTCCGCAAGCTATTCGGGAAGGAGCCCCACAAGGGTGTCAACCCCGACGAGGTCGTGGCCATCGGTGCCGCCATCCAGGCTGGCGTGCTCAAAGGTGAGGTGAAAGACGTCCTGCTGCTCGACGTGACGCCGCTGTCGCTGGGAATCGAGACGTTGGGTGGCGTCTTCACTAAGCTGATCGAAAAGAACACGACGATTCCGACCAAGAAGAGCCAAACGTTTTCGACGGCAGCCGACAACCAGACGGCGGTCACGATCCGCGTCTTCCAAGGCGAGCGTGAGATGGCGTCGAACAACAAGCTGCTCGGTCAGTTCGACTTGATCGGCATTCCGCCCGCTCCACGTGGAATGCCGCAGGTTGAAGTGACCTTCGACATCGATGCCAACGGTATCGTGCACGTGCACGCCAAAGACCTCGGCACTGGCAAGGAGCAGTCGATCCGCATCACGGCGTCGAGTGGTCTGAGCGAACAAGAAATCAAGCAGATGATCAAGGATGCCGAGATGCATGCGGCCGAGGACCATAAGCGCCGCGAGACGGCCGACGCGCACAACCAGCTCGACAGCCTCATCTACCAGACCGAAAAGTCGCTGACGGACCATGGCGGTGACCTCGATGCCGCGACCCGGAGCTCGATCGAGCAGGCCTTGGAAAAGGCGAAGAAGGAGCTCGAAAGTCAGGAGCCGGCCGCGATGAAGGCGGCGGCCGAGGAGCTCAGCCGCGCGGCCCACAAGCTTGCCGAGGCAATGTACGCCAAGGCTTCGCAACCCGGAGCCGGGCAAGGGCCTGCCGGCGATGGAGCCGCTCCTGGCAATGAGCCCCCGCGCGGACCCAAGGACGACGCCGTCGACGCCGACTTCGAGGAAGTCAAATCGTGATTCGACGGATTTCGGTGGCTGCACGCAAAAGCCCTCCCCTCGACTGAGGTGGAGGGCTTTTGTATTGTGCCCGCAAGGAGACTGCGGTGGCGCAGAAACGAGACTACTACGAGATCCTCGGTGTGAGCCGCAACGCCGGCGAAGAGGAAATCAAGAAAGCGTACCGCAAGCTGGCGATGCAGCACCATCCCGATCGCAACCCGGGGGACAAGGCTGCAGAAGAGCGCTTCAAAGAAGCCTCGGAGGCGTACCAGATCCTTTGCGATTCGGAGCGCCGCGCGCAATACGACCGGTTCGGCCACGCCGCCTTCCAACAAGGCGGCGGCTTTGATTTCAGCGGCGGCGGCTTCGAGGACATTTTCAGCGACATCTTCGGTGACTTCTTCGGCGGCGCGCGTGGCCGCGGCCGCACCCGCGGCCGGCGCGGCGAAGACCTACGCTATGATCTCGATGTCAAGTTCGAGGAAGCCATCTTCGGGGCCGAGAAGGTCATCAATGTTCCACGCCTGGCGGCATGCGAAACGTGCAGCGGCAAAGGCACGAAGGGGGGCGCCGCACGCGAGACCTGCGCAGCCTGCCGTGGCACGGGACAGATGCGCTTTCAGCAGGGCTTCTTCACCATCGCCAAGACGTGCGGCCAGTGCAACGGCCAGGGGACCGTCATCAAGGACCCCTGCCGGACATGCTCCGGGAACGGCGTGGTCCAGCGCAATCAGGCGCTCAGTATCAAAGTCCCGCCGGGTATCGATACCGGCTCTCGCCTCAAGCTGCGCGGCGAGGGCGAGGCCGGACGCAATGGCGCATCCTCCGGTGATCTGTACATTGTCATCAACGTAGAGGAGCATCCGCTCTTCACGCGTCACGAGAACGATATCATTTGCGAGGTCCCCATCAGCTTCCCGCAAGCGGCGCTGGGTGCTGAGATCGATGTGCCTACCTTGGAAGGCAAGGTGAAGATGAAAATCCCGCACGGCACGCAATCGGGCGGCATATTCCGCCTGAAAGGGAAGGGCGCTCCAGACCTGCGCGGCGCGCATCGTGGTGACCAACTGGTCCGGGTTCTCGTCGAAACCCCACGCAAACTGACCAGCCGGCAGCGCGAGCTCCTCGAAGAGTTTGCACGCAATGGTGGAGAAGAGGTAAGCCCTCTCACCAAAGGATTCTTCGATAAGGTAAAGGAGATGTTCGGCTGATGGTTGCACATGCTCGGCGCTTGCCGCGTTTCGCCATGGGGCTGGTCGCGCTTCTCGTCCTCCAGACTGGATGTTATCCGAAGGTGACTGCACCGCCGGAACCACCCTACAGCGTTCGCCGCGGCGACGAGGCCTTTCGTTACCAAGACTACAAAGGCGCCCTCGCCAACTACCATAACTATCTCGACGAGACCCAAAAGGATGCGTACACCGCACGTGTCCTCTACAAGGCCGCCCTCGCCGAGTACCGGCTCGGCCGCTACTCCGATACGTTGGCGACCTTGGACCAGCTCCAGCAACGCTACCCCAAGGGACACTGGGTACAGGTGGATGCGTTGCGCGGCGACGCGGAACGCGAGCTCGACAGGCCGATGGCGGCTCTCAAGGCGTGGGATGAGGGCTGGGACATCGCGAGTGACAACGATCGCCGGAAGCTGCGACAACGGATCACGTCGTTGGCGCGCGGCTTCGATGATGTTCAGCTGGCCCAGGCTCAACGCGTTGTTGGGAACGAGCAGGTACGCATCCTGCTGGAACAACAAGTCACCTCGCGCCAGCCCCCCAACATTGACGAGCCCCTCCCCGAGGGGGAAGGTCTCGCAGCTGAAGAAGAAGTGGCAGCTCAGCCAAGCAAAACCCCGACGACACGAACCTGGTATGGGTATGGCCAGGGGCCGCCTCCCCAGCCGATGCCGCGTGTCGCTGTGCAGCCAGCACCCCAACCGGCTATTGCCAGCCACGCGACTGGTCCAAGCGGGGCAGAGCCACCGGCTCCCGAGCCGCCGGCTGCCGAAGCGCTGGCGGCCGCACCGCCGGTTCGAACGCTGCCCGCCGAAATTGAGGAAAGCGACCGCACGGCTCCGGTTGCGTCCTTTGCGCCGGTGCCAGCTGCCGACACGAAGGTGCACGGGAAACCCAAAGTGGCTTGTCTGCTGCCGCTTTCCGGACCTTCCCAGGAGCTGGGCGCGCGCTCGCTGCGTGGTTTGCAGATGCTCTTTGGCGAGCACAATGATCGTCTCATGGTGCTCGACACCGGCAGCGACGCCGCCACTGCGCTGCGGCTGTTCAACCAGATCCTTCGTGACCCGGACGTCGTACTGGCGATCGGACCACTGCGTGGTGATGACGCCGAAGCGGTGGCGTCATTGGCGCGCCAGGCGCAACTGCCACTGCTCCTCCTGTCGCAACACGATGGACTCGCCGGCGGCTCCGTGCTGCAAGTCGGCATGACCCGCTCGCGCCTGGTTGCCACGGTGCTCCAATATGCGATGGACAAGGTGCATATGCGGCGCTTCGGGATCCTCTATCCGGAGGACGAAAACGGGAAGCAATACCTCGCCGCGTTCCGTTCCGAGGTTGAGCGGCGTGGCGGTACCATCGTCGGCACGGATGCCTACTCCCCGCGAACCCCGATGCTGCCTGCGGTCACGCTCAAGCGCTGGCGCAACAGCGAGCACCTCCAGGGAATTTTTCTGCCTGACGACGTGACCGCCGCGGAGGGCGTTGTCCACTTCCTGCAGCGTGACATGCCGGATATTACGCTGCTCGGCGTCCATGGGTGGGAGGCGCTTGGCGGTGAGGGCAGCGACGGGGCGAGTGGGATCTTGTTTTCGAACGGCTTCTTCAGCGGCAGCACGCGCCCGGGAACCAAACAGTTCGTGGCCAAGTACCAGGCGACATACGGCGACACGCCGGGCTCGTTGGAGGCCCAGGCGTACGACGCCGGACTCCTCGCCCAAGACGCGCTGGATGCCGGCGCGCGCTCGCGTGCCGCAGTGCTGCCGGCGTTGGAAGGCCACGGTCCGATCGAAGGCGCCACCGGGCAGCTCAACGTGACCCGCACCGGATTGGACAGCCAATTGTTCCTGCTGCAGGTGTACGACGGCAAGGTCGAAGAGGTCAGCGACGCGACCAGCTGAACGGCGGCCGCCGGCGCGCACGGTCGCGGACCTCGGTGAGTTTGCTATCCTGTCCGCATTCGCTGCTTCCTGCCAGCGCACCCGCGGTGTGGTTGTCGGACCCGGACAGGACTGCGCCGTCCTGCAAACCGATGCGGCGCTGTGGCTGCTGACGATCGACGCCCTGGTGGCCGGGGTGCACTTCGCGCCCGAGTGGCTGTCGCCGCGCCAACTCGGACGCAAGAGCTTCCTGGTGAACGCCAGTGACATTGCGGCGATGGGCGGCCAGCCGCGCTTCTGCGTGGTCAATTTCAGCGTGCCGCCGGCCTATCGCGAGCGCGATCTGCGCGCGCTGCAGCAGGGGATCGTGGCGGCGGGGCGCGAATGCGGTGCCGCGGTTGTGGGTGGCAATCTCACGCGCGCCACGCAGCTATCGATCACAATTGCGCTGCTGGGCACGGCCCCACGTCGCATCGTGACCCGACAAGGCGCGCGCCCTGGCGACCATGTGTTTGTGACCGGCACGCTCGGCGATGCGGCGCTGGCGGTCCGCTCCCTGCGGCGCGGAGACACGCCGGTGACGGCGAACTTGCAGCGCCGATTCCGTGAGCCCGCTCCACGGCTGCGCGCCGGTCGTATCCTTGCCGAGATGGGAATCGTTTCGGCGATGATCGATGTCAGTGATGGGTTGGTGCAAGACCTCGGACACATTTGCACGGAGAGCCGCGTGGGAGCCGTGCTGCGTCCCGCAGCCGTACCGTTGTCGCCGGCATACCGCAAACGGTGCGGTTCCGACCTACGGCTTGCGTTGCAGGGAGGCGAGGATTACGAGTTGCTGTGTACGGTACCGGAAGGCAACGTGAAGATGCTCCAACGCCAGCGCGCCCGTTTGGGCTGCCCGATCACGTGTATCGGGACCATTACCGGCGGTCGTCGCCTGCGGTTGCTGGATGCCGAAGGCCGAACGCTGCAGCTCGATACACACGGCTTCGATCACTTCCGCACATGAGTCCCGAGCGCTTGAAGGAGTTGCTGCGCCAGGTGAGCGGAGGCACGTTGAGTGCCGATGCCGCGCTCGAGCAGTTGCGCGCGCTGCCGTTCGACGATCTCGGCTTCGCCAAGGTGGATCACCACCGCGCCCTGCGCACCGGCTTTCCGGAAGTCATTTTCGGCGCCGGCAAGACGGCAGACCAGATCATCGAAATTACGCGCAGCCTCAACGACGGCGCGCACAACGTTCTGATCACCCGCCTTGACCCGGAGCCCGCCGCGCAGGTGCGTGGAGCGTTTCCGGAGTTGTCGTATTCCGCCCACGCCCGCGTGGCGACGCTCATTCACACGCCGCCGCCGCTGGTCGGGCGCGGACAAATTCTGGTGATCGCCGCCGGGACCTCCGACCTGCCGGTGGCCGAGGAGGCGGCGTTAACCGCCGAACTGACCGGCAACCGCGTCGACCGCCTGCACGATGTCGGTATCTCTGGCATCCATCGGCTGTTTGCACACCAACAGCAGCTGCGGGAGGCGGCGGTTCTCGTTGTCGTGGCCGGCATGGAGGGGGCACTGCCGAGCGTCGTGGCCGGATTGGTGGCCAAGCCGGTCATCGCCGTGCCGACGAGTATCGGCTACGGCGCCAGCTTCGGCGGCCTGGCGGCATTGCTGGCGATGCTGAACTCCTGCGCCGCTGGTGTCCTGGTGGTGAACATCGACAACGGTTTCGGCGCCGGCATCGCCGCCAGCCTGATCAATCGAGCGTGATGGGCGCGCATTGGATCTTCTCCTTCTTCTTTCGGAGATGTTGGTAAGCCGCCGTACCCCTCGATACGCCGCGAGGAGAGCGCGGCTACTCGGGGTGAACGGTTCTAACACCCGCGAGGCATTCACAAGATCCGTTCGCCCCGAGTAAGCCCCGTTTTCTCAGGGGCTGTATCGAGGGGCTGCTGCGGGGAGAGTCGACAGGCCCTTTAAGACGAGAGACCCTCAGTCGGTGAGGCTGCGGATTGGCGAGCGGCCGTAGACGTGGTCGCCAACGCGTCGCATCCACGCCATCTCATCGGTGTCGAGCGGACCGGTGTCCAGCGCGCGACATGCCTCGCGGACGTGATCCGTCGTGGCGGGTCCGCAGAGCACCAGGTCGACATCGGCGTTGCTCAGACAAAAGCGGTAACAGTTGCCCGCGCTCGGCGTGCGCTCCCCTGCCGGCGTGCGGGCGGCGTCGATGAGCGAGCCCCAGCGCGTGGCCGTGTATGCGCACGTGCCCGGGTGTGACGGTCCGGTGGGGAGCTGCGGGAACACGTCGCGCTCCGCGCCGCGATGCGCCGCGTTGTAGCGCACCATGAAGAGATCGAAGAGATTGTCGCGGGCGATCTGCGGGAAGAACGGGCGGTTGTGCCCGGACATCATGAGATAACGAACGCGGCCCTGCGCGCGGAGCGCTTGCGCGGCGTCGAGCGTCGCCTGCGCCGGACGCTGGTTGTACCAGCCGAGGATGAGCACGTCGGCGTAGTCGAGTCCGAGCCGCTTCAGCGCGCTCTCGACGCTGGCGCGCAAGAGCACGCCCGAGAACCGAGCGTAGCTCTGCACCGCGACGACGATGTCGTCGCGCTGGCGTCGCGCCAGGTTGCGAATGCCGTGCCCGAACGCCGGCCGACGCATGCTGCCCCAGTAGAAAAAATTGATGCCGTGGTCGTAGGCCAACGCCAAGTCGTCGGCAGCGATGCCGAAGCTCGATCCCAGGCCAATGCGGCCGACTTGCAGGTCGGTATGCGGCAGTGGAATGCGACGTTCGAACGGCATGGCGAGATGTGAATCATGATGCGCCGCAGCGTGCAATCCGACCTGCGGTCGGCGTCTTTCCTATGGTCCGCTCCCCGTTGGGTCGCTGCACACTTCCAAGTCCGACAGGCTGCTAGGAGAATGAAAAACAGGAACCGGAAACAGGAAACGGAAAACAGGCAAATAGCGGTGGATGGCGCATTGACCAGTTTTCATTTCCGGCTTCCTGTTTCCGGTCTTCCATTTTCTTGCTCTGAGAAAGTCCGACAGGCTGCGAGGGGCTGCCGAGTCCGATAGGTTGCTAGCCGAGCCATGAACAGCCCCAAAGGGCGGCGGGATGATAGCCGGGGGCAGCCCGGGTCGGCGTTTGGCAACCGCCCCAGGCTAACGGGGCCGATGCGTCCTACACCCGCAGGACCACCCCTTCGCTCGCCCCGAGATCAAAGGTGCTCAGTGTCACCGGCCCCACCGTGCGATCAGCGTCGGTCGACAGCTCCACGTGACAGCTGCCGAATCCATCAAGTCCAATGCGCCGCGGTGTGCCGGCGAAGTTGAGCGCGACCACCAGACGCTCTCCGGCATGCTCCCGAAGATAAATGAATGTGTCGCGCGGTCCGTCGAGCGGCTGATATGTCCCACGTGTCAGTGCCGCTGCCTGCTTGCGATACCAGATGAGGCGCCGATAGAAACTCAGCAGCGAGTGCGGATCGCGCGCTTGGCGCTCGACGTTGACGCTCTCGAAGTCCGGCCCGATCGGCAACCAGGTGTCCTGCGCGGTCGAAAATCCGGCCGCGTGTGCGGCGCTCCATTGCATGGGTGTGCGCTCGGGGTCGCGGCCGATGGCGGGAAAGCGCTTACCGACCGGGTCGCAGATGCGCGCCTCGGGGATGGGCACGTCGCGCATGCCGATCTCTTCTCCGTAGTATAGGAAAGGCGTGCCGCGCAGCGTCAGCAGCATCATGACGGCGACACGTGCCCGCGCCTCGCCCCACTGCGGATCGTCGAAACGCGTGCGATGGCGCGGCGCATCGTGGCTCGACAGTACGTAGGTCGGCTGGGCGTCCGGCGGCAACGTCGCCTCGATCTGATCGACCTGGGCGCGGAAGGCGGCCGCATCCCACGGGCTCCACATGAAGCTGAAGTTGAATGCCAGCGGCAGCTCGTCCTGGCCGTTGCCGTAGTAGGGCGCCACGCGCGCCGCGTCGAGGATATACACCTCGCCCACCATGGTGCGCTCGCCATATTGGTTCAGGATGCGGCGCCAGCTGCGGATGATGTCATGCACCTCCGGCTGGTCTTCATCGTAGAGATGCACCTGCCGCCCGTAGTGTCGGACCGGATGTTCCTCTTCCGGCGGCGGTAGCGGGTTGTCGCGCAAGTGCGCATCCTTGATCATCTTGTGGATCACGTCGACGCGAAAGCCGTCGACGCCGCGATCGAGCCAGAAGCGGATGATGTCCTCCATGGCGTGGACGACCGCCGGGTTGCGATAGTTCAGATCCGGCTGCTCGGCGAGAAACGAATGCAGGTAGTACTGACCCGTGGTGGCGTCGAAGGTCCACGCCGGACCGCCGAACGAGCTCGCCCAATTGTTCGGGGGCCCGCCGCCGGCGGCCGGATCGCGCCAGATGTACCAATCGCGCTGCGGGTCGGTGCGCGAGCGCCGCGACGCCTGAAACCAGGGATGCAGGTGCGAGCTGTGATTGGGCACGAGGTCGACAATGATCCGTATCTTGCGCCGATGCGCTTCGGCGACCAGGTGGTCGAAATCGTTCAGCGAGCCGAACAGCGGATCGACGTCGCGGTAATTACTGACGTCGTAGCCGAAATCGAACATCGGCGACGGGTTGATCGGCGTCAGCCACAACGCGTCAATGCCGAGCGACTGCGGCGTACCGTCGTTGAGGTAGTCGAGGCGTTGCGTGATGCCCGCAAGATCGCCGACGCCGTCACCGTTGCTATCCTGGAAGCTACGAACGTACAGCTCGCAGAAGACGGCTTCACGCCACCAGTCGGTCATCGTGTTCGTGCGCGTTTTCGTGCTTGTGTTCGTGTTGGTGTTCGTTGGAAGGTTGCCGAATCATCTCTTTACGAACACGAGCACGATCACGAGTCGACCGGAGTGTTTGGTGAAGACAGCCGTCCAAGCTCCCACGCGGCGCGTGGCTGGTAGGCCTGCGCGGCTTCGAGCTCGGCGGCGTTCCACACGACATCGCCGTGCTTGTGCTCGGAAGCGCAGCGCGGGTCGCCGCACTGGACCTGGGTGACCAGGACATGCTCGGCGTCGACCTGTTTGGTGATCCGGCCGTAGCGCGGGTAGGGCTTGAAGCCGGGGAGCATGACGGTGGCGTCGATTTGAATCGGCATGGGCGAGTGAGTAACGTGGGTGAACGTGGGAATCAACTACTGGCGGGGCAGAGGTGCGTGGGCGAGCGCTGACCGTCGGGCGAACTGCAAGTCTATGCGCGGATCAGGGACAATTGTGGCCTTAGCTCTCGTTGCTGTGGTTGGGGCAGCAGATGACGTACCTGCTCGGCGCACTGCGCTTCTCATCGAGCTTGGTCGGTGCCGTTCCGCCCTTCCGAAGGACGCGCAGTATGCTGTGTCGCCTTGCGCTGAGAAGGCCGTCGCGGTGCTAGCGGGAGCGTCGAAAGAAGAGGTTCTGAGCAAGCTCGGGAATCCGAGCTTTTGCATACTGACAACGGGTGAAGTGAAGTTGTCGGGTGACGCGCTGTGCTCAACAGCGCTGAGCTTCGGGTATTCCTTTTATATTCTGAAGGGCGTCGGTGGTGGGCCAGAGCTGATTCTCAACTTTGGCAAGGATCAAGTGGTTCAAGCTGCATCATGGATGCACACTCAGTGAGCGCGGTGCCTAACCCGCCTTGGAGACCGAAGCGCGGAGACAGGCGCGCGTGCTCAAGCGCATCGCGTTCGGCCCGTCGAGCCGGCGCATGTAAGATGCGGGGTGATTTATGAAAGGGACCCAGAGAAGGTCAGACGGAATCTGTGTAACCGAAAGGACGTTGGTTGCGAAGGATGCGCAGGAATGAATTCGCACCTACCGCAACCAACATTCCCAGCGCGTCGCGGACGCGCCGGGAAGCGACCAACGATGCTGCCGACCCACGGGCACCGACGCCGTTATGAGTGATGAGCTGGACGTCCTGAAGCTGGTGGCTGCCCGGCTCGACGGTGCAGGCATCGCCTACATGCTCAGCGGCTCCATGGCGATGAACTACTACGCTCAACCGCGCATGACCCGCGACCTCGACGTGGTCGTCGAGCTGACCGCTGCCGATGCGAGGCGCGTCACCACCCTCTTTGCCAGGGACTTCTACTGCGACCCGGACACCATCCTCGACGCCATCACGCACCAGGGGATGTTCAACCTGATTCATACCGAACGCGTGGTGAAGGTCGACTGCATTGTGCGCAAGGATACCCTCTACCGCCGTACTGAGTTCACCCGCCGACGCTCCGTTCCCCTCGATGACATCATGATCTGGGTGGTGAGTGCCGAAGACCTGCTGCTCTCCAAGCTCCACTGGGCGAAGGACAGCCACTCCGAATTGCAGCTCGGCGACGCACGGAATATCATCGCGGCCGTGACTGATCTGGACTGGCCCTATCTCGAGCACTGGGCAGAAGAGCTCGGCGTGGCATCCCTGCTTGCGGAGGTACGCGCGTGACAGATACGGCGCGCTCGATCCAGGATCGTTACCGGAACATGCTCATGCAGCGTTCCGGCGTGGACCGGCTGCGCATGGGATGCGAAATGTTCGACGCCGCACGCGTCCTCATGCGCGCCAGCCTCGGCGATCCGCGCGAAGCCCGCACGCCGGAGCTCAATGCCCGCCTGTTTCTCCGCACCTACGCCGGCGATTTCACCGCAGAGCAGGTGGCCCGGATTGTTGCCCATCTGCGGCACGCCGAGCCGTGAAGAGGCTGTTTCAAAAGCACTTGCTGCAGGCACGGAGGCCTGCAGCCACTGGCTCATCTTTCCAGTGGGCAGGACCCGCGGGTCCCCTGCGTTGAAACCACACTGCCGAAGCGATACATAACCCGTCTGAAATCCTTCCAAGGGGAGACGTGTAGGCATGGCAACGGTCATTACTTCCGAATGCATCAACTGCGGGGCGTGCGAGCCCGAGTGCCCGAATACGGCGATCTATCAAGGCGGCGTCGAGTGGGAGCTGAATGGGGCGACCCATCCGGCGGTCGCGCAAGACATCTTTTATATCGTCCCGGAGAAGTGCACCGAGTGCGTCGGCTTCCATGATCACGAAGCCTGCGCCGCCGTGTGCCCGGTCGATTGTTGCGTTCCCGATCCGGCCATCCCCGAGACCGAAGCCGTGCTCATGGCACGGGCGCGGGAGCTCCATCCCGGAGAGGAATTCCCGGCCGACTTTCCGTCACGCTTCAAAAAGGAAGGCGCGACAGCTCCGGCGGAAGCGGCTGCCGCACCGGTGGTAGCTCCCGTCGCCGCGTCGGTCGCGTCAACGCCGGTCGCGGCGCCGGCGGCAGCTCCAGCCGTAGCCAAAGCCGCGGCTCCTCTTGGAGCGCGCGTCGAGAAGGCCCTCGTGGCGCCGAAGGCGGCCGCACCCGCGCCGGCTCCGCCGCGCAAGGAAAAGGTGTTCCCCGGCGAGCTCCCCGGCAGCTTCGAGGCCGCGCTCGCCAAGCTTGATGCGCGCCGTGCGGGCACCTCGACCCGTACCAAGGTCTTCGCGTTTCTGGCCCAGCCGCTGCTTGGTGCGCTGCCATACTCACAGAAGAAGGCCATCGAAGATGCGGTGGGTGATCCACGCATCTTCACCGCCGCCGGCGCCACCGGTGTGAACGTCCTGCAGAATATGATCCTGTATCCCATCGTCTTCGCCGCGATTGGCGCGCTGAGCATGGACCGCGTGGTGTTCAGTCAGCAGCTGAACAGCATGATCGTGCTGGGCGTCGGCATCGCCGTGCTCGAAGCCATCTGGCGCATGCGTGAAGGTGTGTTGCACGCGATGCCGCTCGATCAGATCATCTATCGCGGCGCGCCGTATGGCGCCCTGCTGATTCCTGTGTTCATGCCGTTTACCCGCACCCTGAAGCGCGGCGGCGAACAGGGAACCGTAGCGATTGACGGCTTCCATGACGCTACATTCGAAGAGAAGATGGAGCGCGAGCGTCGCTACGGTGAGGTATTCAAGCTTCAAGAAGTCGGTAACGGCTACCTGCTCACCGTTGAGTTCCCGCAGCGCGTCCCGCCCTCGGCGCTCAAGGACGAGCTGGGCATCGCCGACGAGATGCCGGACTACGATTACGACCTGGGGCTGCGCAACGGCTTCTTCGTCGTGAAAGGACATGTGACGGACGCGAACCTGCGCAAGCTCGCCGCGGTGTCGCCGGCCTTTCCGCCGGACTTCATGACCAACGTCGAGCTGCCGAACCCTGTGTCGACGTTCAAGCACAGATTCCGAGGGAAGACGCTCGAGGTGGTGCTGCTCAAATAGTGACTGCATGAGCACACGCATTTTGGGACTCGGCCACTTCCTCCCTCCAGAAATAGACATTGGTGGTGCGCGCCGGCCGATCGCGGTCGACCCGGTCGGACCGTCGACGCTGGCCGTCGAGGCGACACGCGGGGCACTGGCGCAGGCGCAGTTGAGCGCTGCCGATGTGGACTTCATCGTCTTCGCAACGATGACGCCGGACGCCAACTTTCCCGGCGCCGGCTGTTTCTTCCAAGACCAGATGGGCTGCGGCACCGTTGGTGCCCTCGATGTGCGCGCCCAGTGCGCCGGCTTCATCTTTGCCCTGAGCATCGCCGAGCAATTCGTCGGCGCCGGTGCCTATGAGCGGGTGTTGGTTGCAGGCGCCGAGGTGCACTCCGCCGGCCTCGATTATTCAGAAGGCGGCATCCAGGTCGCTCGACTCTACGGCGATGGCGCCGGCGTTGCGCTCATCGGTAACGCTGCAGGGAGCGGCGCTCTCCGTGCGACGGCGATCCATACCGATGGTCGGCGCCATCGCGAGTTCTGGTGCGAGTACCCCTCGAGTCGCCAGCATCCGACGCGCATGACGCTCGAGGACTTCCGTGCCGGGAAGCATTTCCTGACGCTGGACGTCGATAAAGTGCGGCGCTTCGGTGAAGAGCTGCTCCCGGCGGTGATTCACGAGGCGTTGGCGAAGGCGCAGGTGAAGGTCACCGGCATCGATCGTTTCATTATCGGTCACGTGCTCCCCGACGTGGCAGAGACCGTGGGCCGCCAACTCGGCGTTGAAAAGGCACGGGTGAACGTTCCCGCCGAACGCTATGGCCATCTCACGGCGGCCGCCCTGCCGGTGGCCCTGAGTGAAGAGGTCGCGCGCGGCAGCTTGGCCAGCGGCGCAACCGTGTGCCTCGCCGCCTGTGGCGCCGGCTTCGCGTGGGGCGCGGCAGTGATCACGTTGTAGGAGGAAAGATGCGAAACTCGCGTATCCTCGGTGTCGGGCACTACGTCCCCGAGCGGGTCGTGACCAACGAGGACCTCGCCGTATCGATGGATACGAGCGACGAGTGGATCCAGCAGCGCACCGGGATTCGCGAACGCCACTTTAGCGATGGCTCGACAGGTGCGGCCGATCTCGGCGCCGAAGCCGCGCGCGAGGCCTTGGCGCGCGCTGGGATGCGCGCCGAAGACATGGACTGCATCGTGTTTGCGACCCTCAGCCCGGACGTGGACATGCCGGCGTCGGCCTGTTTGTTCCAAGACCACCTCGGGATCGGTGGTATGCCGGCCTTCGACGTGCGCAATCAATGCTCCGGCTTTCTCTATGGCCTGGCTACGGCCGACAAGTTCGTGAAGACGGGGACCTACGACCATGTCCTGCTCGTGGGTGGCGAGATTCACTCGACGGGCTTGGATCTGACCACGCGCGGCCGCGAAGTTGCGGTGATTTTCGGCGATGGCGCCGGTGCCGTCGTGCTCGGCCCCGAAACCGATGCGCGGCGCGGCATCCTCTCCACCCACCTGCACTCGGAAGGCAAGTTTGCCGACAAGCTGTGGGTGGAATGTCCGTCGAGTCGCGAGCGGCCCCGCTTTACCGAAGAGATGATCGTCGGTGACAAGCCGCGCATGTTTCCCAGGATGGAAGGCCGCTATGTGTTCCGGCACGCGGTGACGCGCTTTCCCGAGGTGATCCACGAGGCGTTGCAGGCCAACGGCTACACACCGCAGGACATCGATCTGCTCATTCCCCATCAGGCGAACCTGCGGATCAGCCAGATCGTGGCGTCGGGGCTCGAGCTGCCTGAGGAGAAGGTGTTCAACAACATTCAGCGCTATGGCAACACCACCGCGGGATCAATTCCCATCGCGCTGTACGAGGCTTTGGAAGCCGGGCGAATTCACGAAGGCGACCTGGTGTGCCTCGCGGCCTTCGGAGCCGGTTTTACATGGGCGTCAGCCTTGATTCGTTGGTAAGCGTCGCCCGCCGCGGCGCCGAGCCGCTGCGCTTCGTGCCGATGCGAGGCGAGGACCTCGACGCCGTCATGGAGATCGAGCGCCGCTCGTTTCCCGAGCCGTGGACGCCGGGGCTGTTTCTGCATGAGTTGAAAGTGCCGTTCTCGAAAACCACGCTGGCGCTGCGCGGCGACGAAATCATCGGCTACATCTGTCGCTGGCTGGTGGGCGACGAGATCCACATTCTCAACATCGCCGTGCGTCCCGAGGCGCGCGGCGGCGGCATCGGCCGCGCGCTCGTCGCGCTGGTGATGGAGGAGGCGGAAGAGTCGGGAGTTGCGCTGATCACGCTGGAGGTGCGGCGCGAAAACCATGCGGCGATCGCCTTGTACCAGGCCTTTGGATTCACCGAGCGTGGCGTCCGCCGCAACTATTACGCACGCGGGCAGGACGCGCTGGTGATGAGTTGCGAGCTGCGCGCGTCAGCAGCGCAGGCGTAAGGTCCGCCTCCTCGAAACCGTGGCTCGGCGACCTTTTCGCAACCTCCAGGCTCAGACGTCCTGGTGTCTGAACACGTAGGTATCTGGAAAGCCTGGCGACAGAGAATGGAGCCCAGATTCTCGATTGATCCCGAAACCTGTCGCGTTGCTCCGTGTCGGAGAATGGAACCACGAAGGGCACGAAGTTCACGAAGGAAAATGAAAGAGAAGCCCCTGAATTCCTACCTTCGTGGTCTTCGTGTCCTTCGTGGTGAAGGATCTTGGGTTCATGGGAGATTCCTCGGGCTCAGGAGGTCTGAGGCTCGCCGTTAGCGAGCGCAGCGGAACCCGGTGTCGCCGTTCCGGCGACCGTTAGGGGCGTAGGCTTTGTCGGAGACGCGCAGCGCGATCGGGTAGTAGCTCCACGCCCCGCCGCGCATCTCGTGGCGCGTGTCGTTGCCGTCGGTGACGAACTCCCAGACGTTGCCCGCCATGTCCTTTGCACCGACGGGAGAGTCGCCGGCCGGGAAAGACCCGACGGGGGCGGTCGAAACAAAGCCGTCGGTGAACTCCTTCAGCCCCCAACCGCCGGGCTTGCTTTCGAGTAGTGTCTTGTCAGCGAGGTTGGCCTGGGGCGACGGCTTCACTGACTCGTTGCCCCAGGGATACTTCCGTCCGTCGGTTCCACGCGCTGCCCGCTCCCACTCCTTTGCGGTCGGGAGGCGTTTCTTCGCCCACTTGCAAAAGTCGGCGGCCGCCTGCCAGCTGATACAGTTGATCGGATGCTGATCGCGATCGGGCTTGCCCCAGTTGCAGGTCCACGCGAGCTCGGGTTCATCCGCCGTGCCCGAGTTCGGCAGGTTGAGCCCCTGCGCCGAGCACGCGCCGGCGTCGACACAGCCTCGATACTGCGCAACGGTGACCTCGGTGACGTCGATCTCGAAAGCCGCCGTCTCGACGACAGCGCCTGGCTTTTCATCGTCCTCGCACTCGGAATCCACCGCCTCGTTGCAGCCGAGCAGAGCCTTACCGGCGGGCACAGCCACCATCGCTGCGCCGGCACCCATCGCCGACGCCGCCGACACTGGGGAGCGCGTGCTGCACAACCCGACTGCGGCAAGAACGATACATGCCGCGATCTTGCCCATCCGCCTGGCGCGTGACGCCGCTGTATCCACCAGAAGATCCTCACGGTCTCTCATTCGACTCTCCCGCATCGCCCCATCGTACGGCCGATTCCCGAAACCGCATAGAACATCGGCCGCTATGGGCGACCAAGCTGACGCAACGCGTTCCGATCACCTTCGGCATGGGCTTCCCCGCACGAACACGATCCGGACGGATCTAGGAAACCGGCTGCCCAGACTTACAAAGACCCGCGCGGCCCGTCAACGATGGCTGGCTGCCCGCTGGCTAGCTACCGGTGGGTAGGTGGGACGTTGGGTGCGCAAGGTGCGCAGCTCCCGGTATGTCGCACCGAACGCACCCAACGTCCCCAGCCACGATCCCGAGCGAAGAGGTCGATGCGATCCTGGAGATCGAGCGTCGCTTGGTTCCTGAGCCCGAAAACCTCAATTGAAGGTCAACCGGCGATCAAGGCGGCGATCGCCGGATAGGGGTGAGGCGGCCGCGTGCGTCTGCGGGGCCTCCAGTGCCGCGGAGGGCCAAGTTGTTGACGGAGCG
>Ga0265316_10000567_pt1 | contig 41269 bp, 36 predicted proteins | sample 4522metaG_FD_202092 | JGI IMG/M metagenome (GOLD analysis project Ga0265316, IMG submission 202092) | Rhizosphere microbial communities from Carex aquatilis grown in University of Washington, Seatle, WA, United States - 4-5-22 metaG | ecosystem: Host-associated > Plants > Roots > Rhizosphere >... | reverse complement strand
TGGCCAAAAAGCGCTTGTCCATTGCCCAGATGTCCCGTTCACCGGCCAGCAGGGCACGAACGGCTTTCTGGGTCTCTGCTAGGTCGTCTGGGTGGGTGATCGGGCCGAACGACAGGGTTTGCAGTTCCTCTACCGAATATCCGAGCATCGCGCTCAGCGTCGGATTGACGCGTAGGAGCCTGCCGTCTGGCGCAGTCATGCACTTGCCGATGGGGGCGTTGTCGAAGAAGGTTCTGAACTGCTCCTCTGTGGCTCTGAGCTCCCTTTCCGCGCGACGCTCCTCCGTCTGGTCACGGAACACGAGAACCACGCCGGTGGTCTTGCCCTCTTCATTGCGAATGGGCGCGCCACTATCGGCGATGGGGCACTCTTTGCCGTCCTTGGCGATGAGCAGGGTGTGGTTCGCCAAGCCCACCACAACCCCATCACGCAGCACACGCCCGACCGGGCTCTCGACCGAGGTTCGTGTTTCCTCGTTGACGATGCGGAAGACCTCGGCGAGCGGCTTGCCCAAGGCTTCAGTCTCGGTCCAGCCGGTAAGCTTCTCGGCAACCGGGTTCATCTGACTGAGACAACCATCTGCAGTAACCGCGATCACGGCATCGCCTATGCTGTACAAGGTGGCGCGGTGGCGCGCCTCGCTCTCGCGCAGGGCGTCCGCGGCCTTCTTGCGTACGGTGATGTCGCTCCCGTATACGTTGACGTAGCTGGCGCCATGAACCGGCACAACTGCGAGTGAATAGGAGATGCCGCCAGCGCGGGCCTCTACCTCCCGACCGGCCCGGGTTGAATGCGCCTCCACGATGGTTCGGCGCATCTCGTCTGGAGGCCGACCACCGGTCTGGCAGCGCCACTGGTCGAGCAGAGCCGCGCTGCTCGCATTGGCGTACACCAGCGTCCCATCGGCAGCAAAGCGCAGCACCGGGCTTGGATTCTCGTCAGGGAACTTGACCGCGTCGCCAATACTCTGAAGCGTGGCCTTGAGATGTTCCGATTCCGCCTCCAGCGCTGCGACCCGGCGTCGAAGTGCTTCGTTCTCGCGGACCAGTCGGTCGGGCTCTGCTGTCCCGTCGCTCATCGCTCCGTCCCTTCCTCTCTAAACGGACCAATGGCCGGGGATTATCTCATGCTGACGCAACTCTCGCATCTGTTCATTCATAGACGCGAACGGGCACCTTCTGTGCAGGCGCTACGCGACAGCCGGATTCAGCAGGTTCCGCATCCCGTCGTAGTCGAACACGTCCGCCATCCGCAGGAGTTCAGTGGCTAAGTTTGCATCCACGATTCGAATGGTTTCGATCAGCCCGATGATTTCGTCGTGGCGCGCGGCGATCACGGCCTGGCGCAGCCGATTCAGCACGTCCAGTGGAAGCCCATGGAGCGCATCCTTGTCGAGCAATTGCTCCTTCATCTCGGCATCGGCCCTGATCGTCTGCTCGTGTCCATCAGCGGGTTTTGTCACGCCACTGTCCAGCACCTCGAGGATCTTGCGCGTGAGATCCGCCGCACTGAACGGCTTGGCAACGAAATTGGTTCCCGGGTCTAGTGTGCCGTGGTGAACGATGGCGTCGTCAGTGTAGCCGGACATGTAGACGACCTTGATCCCCGGGCGTGCCAGCGCCAGGCGCTCGGCCAGCAACCTCCCGCTCATCTGCGGCATTACCACGTCGGTCAGCAGCAGGTCGATCTTGCCCTTGTGCGCTTGGCAAGCCAGCAGCGCATCGTCCGGACTCGCAGCGGTCAGCACTTTGTACCCGGCCTCGCGGAGAATCCGTTTGGCGACGTCGCGCACGGCTTCCTCGTCTTCAACCACGAGAATGGTCTCATTGCCCGTTGACAGGGTCGGGACCGCCGCGAGTCTGCTGCCAGTCACCGTCGCGCTGCCCGAGAAGTCCCGCGGCAGATAGATCTTGAACGTGGTCCCCCGGCCCAACTCGCTGTACACCCAGATGTTGCCGCCGCTTTGCTTGACGATGCCGTACACCGTAGAGAGCCCAAGGCCGGTTCCCTTGCCTTTCTCCTTGGTGGTGAAGAACGGCTCGAAAATCCGCGCCTGCGTCGCAGCATCCATGCCGCAGCCCGTGTCGCTGACCGCGAAGTGAACATAGTGCCCGGGCTTCACCGCCACGTGGCGTGCCGCATATTCCTCGTCGAGATCCGCGTTACAGGTTTCGATGGTGAGCTTGCCTCCGTCCGGCATGGCGTCGCGGGCGTTGACCACCAGGTTCATCAGCACCTGCTCGATCTGGCCTGGGTCGGCCCGGACCATGCCGAGGTCTGGCGCCAGAACCTGGACGTAGTCGATGTCTTCGCCGAGGATTCGCCGGAGCATCTTCTCGACCCCCGCGGCGATCTGGTTCAGGTCGAGCACCACAGGCTGCAACACCTGCTTGCGACTGAAGGCAAGCAGTTGCCTCGTCAGTGCCACCGCGCGCTCGCCCGCCTTCTTCACCTGCAAAAGCTCTTCCCGAACGCGATCATTCTCTCGCACGCCAGCCATGGCAAAGTCCGCGCAGCACAGAATCACGGAAAGCAAATTGTTGAAGTCGTGCGCGATGCCGCCGGCGAGGCTGCCGACGGCTTCCAATCTCTGCGACAAGCGAAGCTGCTGCTCGAGCTCTTCGCGCTTGGCCTCGGCCCGCTTACGCGCGGTGATGTTGCGGCAAAGAGAAGACAGGCGTTTCCCTCCCTCGGCCGTCTCTTCCACGGTCGCATTGATGGTGACGTCGACGCGCGTGCCATCGGCATATTGGTAAACGGTCTCGAAATCTTGGATGGAGCCTTGTCGAGCGCACAGTGCGACCGCCCCGGCGTTGTTTTCTTTCTGGTCGGGTGCGGTCCACTCCGTGACCGAATGGCCAACGACGTCTTCCGCCCGTTTCGCCCCGGCCAGTCGCACATATGGCTCGTTCGCACTCACCACCATGCCCTGTTCGTCGATGACCACAAAGCCGGTGTCGGTATTGTTGACGAGCTGCTTGTACCGTTCCTCGCTCGCGCGCAGTCGATCCGCCACCCGTTCGCGCTCGGAGATATCGCGAGCGAAACATTCCGCGCCCGCCACCTGGCCCCGCTCGTTCTTGAAAAACCGGGCGTTGAGCGACACCCAGAAGATCGTGCCGTCCTTCTTTCGCCCCTGCCCGACGATGTCGCGCACACTGCCGTGCGGTTTTAGCCCTTCGAGAACGCGCAGCCTTTCTTCTTCAGTCGCGTAGAGCGCCGTGGTGGGCAGCCCGATCATCTCCTCCATCGACGCATACCCATAGAGGCTAGCCGCGGACGGGCTGACCATGAGGATGCGGCCGTCCAGATCGGCGCGGACATACGCATCCTGCACGTTTTCCAGGATTCCCCTGGTCAGCGCCTCGCTGGCGGTGAGCGCGGCCAGGGCCCGTTGACGCTCCAACCGCACGCGCTGGCGCTCCAGCGCGGCCCGAACCGCCACTCCCAGTCGTTTGACATGCTCCTTGATGACGTAGTCCCACGCCCCGGCCTTCATGCACTCGACCGCCGTGTCTTCGTTCATCGAGCCGGTGAGAATGATGAACGGCACATCTGGACAACGCTGCAATGCGAGTTTGAGCGCGCTCAGACCGTCAAAGCGCGGCATCTTGAAGTCGGACACGATGAGCCCGGGACCGTACTCATCGATTGCCGCGAGAAACGCCTCGCGGGTTTCCACCCGCCTGAACTCGCATGCGCCCAGGGCCTTCCGGATCTCCCGTTCGCTCAGCTCGGCGTCGGTCGGTAGATCCTCGACGATCAGGACTCGAATGGTCTCACCCACTCAGTTTCCTCCTGCACCAGCCGCTCTCGTCGCTCATCGATCCGTCCCTTCAACACTGACCCATGGACCGCAATGATCTCATGCCGACTCGGGTTTAGCTAGCGCTCCCGCCTTATCGATCGGCAGCCGGATGGTGAAGGTGGTTCCCTTGCCCACCTCGCTCTCGAATGTCAGCGAGCCGTGGTGCTTGGTCACGACGATGGAGCGGGCTATGGCCAGGCCCTGGCCCGTGCCTTTGCCTACCTCCTTGGTGGTGAAAAAGGGATCGAAGATGCGCTGGCGGATCGCTTCTGGAATTCCTGACCCCGTGTCGGCAACATCGATACGCGCCGAGTCGCCTTCTTGGCAAGTCGTGATTCGGATGGTGCCCTTGCTTCCTCCTTTGCCCACCACGTCGCCGATAGCGTGGGCCGCGTTGACAATGAGGTTCAAGAAGACCTGGTTCAGATCGCCGACATGGCACAGCACGGGCGGCAGATCGCCAAAGTCGGTCGTGACGTCAGCCACGTACTTGTACTCGTTCTTGGCAACGGCCAGTGTGGTCTGCAGAGCCCGGTTCAAATCCGCGGAGGCCATCTCGCTTTGGTCAGGGTGTGCGAACTCTTTCATCGCTCGCACGATGGTCGTGATGCGGTTGATGCCATCCTGGCAGCTCTCGAAGCTGCCGGGCACATTCGCCTCGAGGTAAGTGAGGTCGATTTCTTCCTCAATCTCCCGGATCTCGCTGACCAGCGCCTGCTGTCCGCCAGCCGTTTCAAGAACCTCCACAGCCCGCCGGTATTGACCCACGAGACGCTGATAGCCTGCAAAGGCCTCCTTCAAGAAGTGTACGCCGTCACCCACGTACTGAGCCGGTGTGTTGATCTCATGGGCAATGCCCGCGGCGAGCTGGCCGACCGCCTCGAGCTTGCGCGCGTGTCCCTCCTGCCGGGATAGGTCGCGTTCCACGATGTACCTGCGCAGGGCATCGCGCATCTCGCCGAGCGCGATGGACAGAAGATCGAGTTCGCCGAGATGGGAGTGCACCGGCGCGGTCTCGGTCAGGTCGAGTGAGGCGATGCGACGACTTTGCGCAGCCAGCTCGGCCAGGGGCTTCGAGAACCAACGCGCGAGGATCAGCGCCAGCCCGGCGGCCAAGAGCAAGGTCAAGAATCCGACCCCGACCATGAACCACCGATTCTCGCTGGCCGCTGGAATGAGATCGGACTCGGGCAACAGCATCCCAATCCAGAAGCGGTGGCCGGAACCGATTTCGAACGGCGTGAATCCCGCCCACCAAGTTTCTCCGTCAAGCGCGAGGCGAAAGCGATCGGGCTGGCCTCCGTGGTCGGCCTGCCAAGTCGCCACCGCGTCCGCGACGTGGGGAGAGCCGCTTTGAGCAACCAGTTGCAGCGCGGGCGCGTCGGCGTCCGGCTTGTTGTCGGTCAGGGTCTCTCGCGGCGGACCGAGCAATCTTCCGTCGTCGGTCAACACAAACATCATCCCGCGTGGCGAGGGTCGCACCGACCTCGTGAACTGCGCGATCTCATCCAGGGGCAAGTCGTAGCTGACGATCAGGATTTCGCCCGACGGGTCGCGCGCGGCGACGGCCGCCGAGATGCTGGGGGCCTTTGTCGTGAAAAGCGAGTAAACCCCTGTCCAGGCTATCAGGCTCGCTGCGGCGGCCTGCGCCTCGGGCAGGGTTTGATCCCGATACGCGGCCATGGCTGCCTTGTACCAGGGGCGCTGGCGAGCGTCGTAGCCGGACAAGGACAGATTCCATTTCTGCACGATCTGGCGTCCAGCCTCCTCCCACAGTACCCAGTGACTGGTTTCACCCCATTCGGCTGGCCGGAAATCCCGCATGACGAATTGCAAACGGTGGGGATCGGCCACCGGCAAACGCTCCGCCACAGTCGAAAGCAACGCTGAGCGGCGAACCAGTTCACTGTAGCGTTGGATGAGAAAATGCCCACCCTCGAGATCGGCGAGCACCATGGAATCGACTTTGGGCAAGGCAAACAGGCCCGGGATCAGCAGTTCCCGCCGCGCCTGCGCGTCCTTGACCGAGTAGCGACCCTGCCGGATCGCCGCATAGTCCTCAAGCATCTTTTGCCGGGGTGGCTCGAACAGATCGTGCAGTCGAGACTCCGTATCTCGCCCCAACGCGAACATAAGGGAGCCGGCCACGTCGCGAGCCATACGCTTTGTGCCGAAGAGCGATGCCGTCAACAAGCTGCCCACGACCAACAGCACCACAAGCGCGAGGGCAAGCAGCAGCCCTCCACGAATGCTGACCACTCGGCGAGGCGGACTTGGTTCAGGTAGATTGTTCGCCATTGACGTGGTCATGCCCCACCGAATCGGGGCCCTCTTCGATGGGCAGCCGGATGGTGAACGTGCTTCCCTTGCCTACCTCGCTCTCCACCGTCAGCGAGCCGCGATGCTTGGTCACGACGATGGAGCGGGCAATGGACAAGCCCTGGCCCGTGCCCTTGCCCACCCCTTTGGTGGTGAAGAAGGGGTCGAAAATGCGATGGCGGATTGCTTCTGGAATTCCCGACCCCGTGTCGGCAATATCGATGCGGGCCAGGTCGCCTTCTTGCAAGGTCGTGATTCGGATGGCGCCCCTGGTTCCGCTCTGGCCCACCACATCGCCGATGGCGTGGGCCGCGTTGACGATGAGGTTGAGGAAGACCTGGTTCAAGTCGCCCACATGGCAGAGCACGGGCGGCAGATCGCCGAGCTGGGTCACCACGTCGGCCACATACTTGTATTCGCTTTTGGCGACAGCGAGCGTGGTCAGCAGGGCCTGGTTCAAGTCGGCGGAGGCCTTTTCCCTTTGGTCAGGATGTGCGAACTCCTTCATGGCCCGCACGATGGTTGTAATGCGGGAGATGCCGTCCTGGCAGCTCTCGAAACTGCCAGGCACGTTCGCGTCGAGGTAGGAAAGGTCGATCTCCTCCTCTATCGCCCGGATCTCGCTGAGCAGCGCCTCTTGCCCGCCGCCTGTCGCAAGAACGTCCACGGCGCGCCGGTACGGGCGGACCAGCCGCCGGTAGCCTTCAAATGCCTCCTTGAGGAAATGCACGCCGTCGCCCACGAACTGGGCCGGAGTGTTGATCTCGTGGGCAATGCCCGCGGCCAGCTGACCGACCGCTTCGAGCTTGTGCGCGTGTCCCAGCTCGATTTCCAGCTGTTTCTGCTTGGAAATGTCTCTGACCGTCGCCTGGAGAAACGGCTGGCCAGCCCGTGGCATGCGGGTCAGCAGCACAGTGACGGGAAACTCCTGGCCGTCGATCCGTTTGTGTGTCCACTCAAAGTAGGCGGAGCCTTCGCGCATGGCCGTGCCAATCAGCGCGAGGGCTGCGTCGTCGGACGCGCGCCCATCCGCCTGTTTCTCGGGCGACAGATCGCAAAGCCCGTAAGCCGTGAACTCCGCAACGCTCTTCGCGTTGAACATGGCCAGGGTGGCCGGATTGGCGTCGGTAAAGCGCCAGGTGGGCGGCTCCAGCGTCATGATGGCGTCATGAGCACAATCGAAAAGACGGCGAAACTTCTCCTCGCTTTCTTGCAAGGCCAGCTCGGCCCGTTTGGCCTGGGTGATGTCCTCGTAGGCCGCCACAAGGTAGTCGAGCGGGCCGGCCTCATCACGGACTGCGGCCACGGCAAGCTTGATCCAGACGATCTCCCCATCCTTGCGAAGGTAGCGCTTGCATCTCGAGTGGGTGGCCACCTGGCCTGAGCGCAGGGCGCGGAACGCTTCCAGGTCAGGCGGCAGATCCTCAGGATGCGTGATGTCTTGAACTCGTAGCCTGACCAGCTCGTCGCCTGTGTACCCGACGATCTCGCAAAGGCGGCGGTTCACTTGCAACAATTTCCCGTCAGGGCCAACGATCGCCATGCCGACGGCGGCCTGCTCGAAGGTGGTTTGAAAACGCCGCTCACTCTCGCGCAGGCGCGAGATGGTCTGGCTCAGCTCCTGGTGGCTCGCCTCCAGCTCAGCCGTGCGTTCGCGTACCATGCACTCCAACATGCCGCTCTGCTCTTTTTGCTGCCGTTGCCGACGAACGGCTTCAGTAACCCTCCTGGTCGTGAGGTTGTGCAGGTACCAAACCAGAAGGTAGATGAGGAGCAGCGCCAGCAATACGACGATGGCGACGTGGCCCCAACCGTCCTTCCGGTTCAGCGCTTCTCGGGCGGCATCATCCTGTTTCGCTGCATCGACGTTGGCCGTCAGGATCGCGGCGCACCGCCGATCGATCTCGGCTAGGCGTTCACGAGCCTCGGCTCGCACCTCCGGTCCCGCGGCCGACCCGATGATCCGACCGACAAACGCAACCCAGTCGGCAAGATCGGCGGCGAGCGCCGTCCGGTTCCGGTGCTCCGCCGTCGTCAGGGCGGTTCCTTGCAGGAAATCTCGCGATGAGAGCAGCAGCGCCGTTGTCTGCGCGTGCAGCGCATATTCGAGCTTGGGCCACTGCGCCGGTGGCTGCAACCATCGCTCCAGCAGCGCGACGTACGTCTTGCGCGTGTCACGCCGGAGGCTGGTCACGGGCTCGATGTTGTTGCGTTCAGCCGACAGACGTTGCGAGAGCAGTTCTCTCTGGCGGTCGAAAGACTTGTCGAGCACCCCAAGGCCCACCAGGCCGAGCAGCATGAGGAGCAGCGGCAGGCAAGCGAGCTGCCGCAAGCATTCCGAAACGCGAGACGAATGGGTTGCCGTGATTGTCACGTCTCGCCGCTCGACTGATGGCCCACCCTATCCACCCACGCTGTCCCCGATGGGCAGCCGGATGGTGAACGTGGTGCCTTTGCCCATCTCGGTCTCGAAGGTCAGCGAGCCGTGGTGCTTGGTCACTACAATAGAGCGCGCGATGGCCAGGCCCTGGCCACTGCCCTTGCCCACTCCCTTGGTGGTGAAGAAGGGGTCGAAGATGCGGTGGCGGATTGCTTCTGGAACTCCTGAACCTGTGTCGGCAATGTCGATACGTACCCCACCGCCTTCCATCGACGTCTTGATTCGAATCGCGCCCTTGCTCCCTCCTTGGCCCACGACGTCGCCGATGGCGTGAGCTGCGTTGACGATGAGATTCAAGAAGACCTGGTTCAGCGCGCCCACATGGCACAGGACCGGCAGCAACTCGCCGAACTCAGTCGTCACGTCGGCCACGTACTTGTATTCATTCTTGGCGATGGCCAGCGTGGTTTGCAGGGCCTTGTTCAGGTCGGCGGTGGCCTTTTCCTTTTGGTCGGGGTGTGCGAACTCCTTCATGGCCCGCACGATGGTCGAGATACGCGAGATGCCGTCCTGGCAGCTCTCGAAACTGCCAGGCACGTTCGTGTCGAGGTAGGCAAGATCGATCTCCTCCTCCATCTCTCGGATCTCGCTGAGCAGCGCCTGCTGTCCGCCGGCTGTCTCAAGAACTTGCACAGCGCGCCGGTACTGAGCGATGAGACGCTGGTAGTTTTCAAATGCTCCTTTTAGGAAGTGGACGCCGTCACCGACATACTGGGTGGGCGTGTTGATCTCATGGGCGATGCCGGCAGCGAGCTGGCCGACCGCCTCGAGCTTGCGCGCGTGTCCCAGCTCGATCTCGAACTGTTTCTGCTCGGAAATGTCCCTGATCGTCGCCTGCAAGAAGCGCTTTCCGCCCAATTCGATGCGGGTCAGAAGCACGGTGGCGGGAAACTCCTGGCCGTCAAATCGCCTGTGCGTCCATTCGAAGTAGGCGGAGCCTTCGCGCATGGCCGTGCCAATCATCTCCAGGGCTGCATCGCCGGACGCGCGCCCGTCCGGCTGTTTCTCTGGCGATAAATCATAGGGCCCGCGAGAAGTGAACTCCGCAACGCCCTTCGCTTTGAACATGTCCAGGGTGGCCGGGTTGGCGTCAGTGAACGCCCAGAGAGGCGGCTCCAGCGTCATGAGGGCGTCGTGAGCCGAATCGAAGAGAGTGCGAAACTTTTCTTCGCTCTCCCGCTGGGCCACCTCGGCCCGCTTGCGCTGGGTGATGTCCTCGAACACCGATACGAAGTAATCAAGGCGACCATCGGCGTCCCGGACAGCTGTCACCGCAAGCTTGATCCAGACGATGCCCCCATCCTTATGGAAATAGCGCTTTTCCCGCAAAAGGCTGGTCTGCTGGCCTGAACACATGGCGCGGTGCGCTTCGATATCAAACTGCAGATCGTTAGGATGGGTGAGATCCTGAAACCGTAGCTTGACCAACTCGTCGGCCGGGTACCCGACGATTTCGCACAGGCGGCGGTTGACTTGCAGCATTTTCCCGTCGACGCCAACCATCGCCATGCCAACGGCGGCCTGCTCGAACGTCATTTGAAAGCGCCGCTCGCTCTCGTGCAGCGCTGCTTCTATCCGCTTGCGGTCGGTGACGTCGCGAACAATCCCCACCGCGCACCACTGGTCGTCAAGTCTGGTTGACGCCAGGGATAGCTCGACGGGGAACTCCTCGCCGGATTTTCTGATCGCCGTCAGCTCAATGGCCTTGTGTACGGCGGCTGCTTCATCAGAACCATGAAATGGTGGAATCGCCTTGTCGTGCACCTGGTGGGATCGGGATGGCACAATCAGCTTGTGCAGGTCCCGCCCGAGAACCTCGTCGCGGGTGTATCCGAATATCCGTTCGGCTGCCTGGTTCCAGTGCAAGATCGTGCCATCGTGGCTGACGATGACGATCGCGTCCTTCGCCGCCGCGTTGATGACCGCAAGGTGTTTGTTAACTTGCTGCTGCGCGATCACGGCTTCGTGCAGGTGGATCTGCAGGCGTACGCGCATGCGGACCTCGTCCAGGTCGAAGGGCTTCTTGATGTAGTCCACCGCGCCCGCGGCAATTCCTTGCTTGACGTCACCTTCTTCCACCCTGGCGCTGACCAGCGCGATGGGCACGTGGGCCGTGCGCGGGTCGCGCTTGATACGGCGGCACAGCGCAAAGCCGTTGGTGCCGGGCATTTCCACGTCCAGAAGAATCATGCACGGCAAATTCTTCTCAAGCAGCGCCACGGTTTGCTCCGCGTTCTGGGCCGTGAGCATGTCGAAATCGTCTCGCGCCAGGATTTCGCCCCAGATTCGCAGGAACTGAAAGTCGTCATCAACGACAAGAATCGTGTGGCGCGAGTGACTGGTGTACGCGGCGGTGCCCGAGGCAAGATTCACGTGCAGCCGACTCAGCCGCAGGTGGGTCTTGATGCGTTCCATGACCTCCTGCTCCTGGAACGGCTTGCATACGTAGTCGACGCCGCCAGCGCGAAAGGCCTCGACCTTGTCGTCAACACCCTGAAGCGCGCTGATAAAGATGACGGGAACATCGCGCAGGCGCTGGTTCTGCTTGAACTGTCGGCAAAGCTCCAAGCCAGACATCTCCGGCATGCGAACGTCCAAGAGCACGAGGTCAGGAGGATCCGCACTTGCCGCCTCGAGGGCGAGTTTGCCGCTGGTCACCGGTCGGGGCACAAGGCCGCCGCGTTTCAAGATTGCGCCCAGGAGTCGCAGGCTCTCGGGCGCATCGTCCACGATGAGAACGCTGCTTCCGTCTACATCATCTGCCACTTTGCGTCTCCTTTGCCTCACTGACTGCGGTGTCCGACTCCCGCTGCTCGCCATCAATCGGCAGCCGGATGATGAACGTGGTCCCTTTGCCCACTTCAGTCTCGAAAGTTAGGGAGCCGTGATGCTTGGTCACAACGATGGAACGGGCGATGGCCAGACCCTGGCCCGTGCCCTTGCCCACTTCCTTGGTGGTGAAGAAGGGATCGAAAATGCGATGGCGGATGGACTGCGGAATTCCCGACCCGGTATCAGCAATATCGACACGCGCCCAATTGCCTTCTTGCAGAGTCCTGATGCGAATCGAGCCCTTGCCTCCTGTCTGGCCGACCACGTCCCCGATGGCGTGGGCCGCGTTGACAATGAGGTTCAAGAAGACCTGATTCAAATCGCCCACGTGGCACACCACGGCCGGCAGCTCGCTAAAATCAGTCGTGACCTCAGCCACGTATTTGTATTCATTCCTGGCGATGGCGAGCGTCGTCTGCAGAGCCTGATTCAGGTCGGCCGAGGCCTTCTCCCTCTGGTCGGGATGTGCGAACTCCTTCATCGCCCGCACGATGGTCGAGATGCGCGAGATACCGTCGGCGCAGCTATTGAAACTGCCCGGTACGTGCGCGTCGAGGTAGGCCAGGTCGATTTCCTGTTCTGTCTCACGGATCGCACTAACCAGGGCTTCATGCCTTCCAAGCGCATCAAGGACTTCCACCGCTTGCCGGTATTGGCTGACCAGACGCTGGTAGCCTTGAAATGCCTCCTTGAGGAAGTGAACGCCGTCACCAACGTACTGGGTCGGCGTGTTGATCTCGTGGGCGATGCCTGCGGCGAGCTGACCGACTGCCTCGAGCTTGCGCGAGTGTCCCAACTCGCCTTCCAGCCGCTTGCGCTCGGTGATGTCGCGGATTACTCCAACCAGAAACCGCTTGCCGGTCGGATCGATGTAACGGGTTTTGCGCGTAAGGATCGTGCTCACTTCCCCGCTGGACAGGTTGCTCAGAGGCTCTTCGTTCACGTTCTCCATCCCGGTTTCGAGGACATCGGCATCCACCCTCCGGAAAGTCGCGACCTGTTCCTCGGGGAACATGTCGTCCCCATCCTTGCCGAGCAGGCCCTCTCTCGAACGACCGACAATCGCGCACAAGGCGTCGTTGACCAGCACGAAGCGCCGCTCTTCGTCCTTAACAAAGATGGGGTCGGCGACCGCGTTGATGGAATTGTCGAGGAAGGCTTTCGCATTTCGCACCTCGTCCTCGGCCCGCTTGTGTTCCGTGACATCTGCGATGGTGGAGAGAAGGTGGGGGTCCCCGTGCAGCCGGATAATCTGGGATGAAATGAGACCGTCGCGGATGTCGCCCGCTTTCATGCGAAAGCGCATCCGCAAACAATAGGCGAACCCGTGCAGGCGCGTCTCGTTCACGAGGCGTTCGCGCTCACCGGGATCGCAGAAGAGCTGCAACTCCTCCGAAGTGCGACCAATGATTTCTTCCCGACTGAAGCCCGATTCACGGACAAACATCTCGTTGACGTCCACGTAGCGTGTCGTCGTCACAGAGCTGATCGACATGGCGACCGGGCTGCTGCGGAAGACAGTAGAAAATCGCCCCTCGAATTCTTTCAAAGCTCGTTCGGCGTTCTTGCGTTCGGTGATCACGTCGAACACCGCCACGAAGTGTTCACGCGCTGGGCTGTACAACGCCATCGCGAACCACATCTGCAAGGCTTCGACGAAGCACTCGAATCGTTCGGGCTGACCCGTCATGGCGACCCGGCCGTAGATCTCGAAGAGTTGGGGGTCGGTTTCGCGGATGCCTGGAATGACTTCGCTGACCTTCCTGCCGACGACGTTCTTCAGCCCGGTCTGCGTTTCGAAGGCACCATTGACCGCGAGATAGATGAAATCCAGCGGCTTTCCATCCCCAAAGAGCACGCGACAATAGGCAAAACCATTCAGCATGTTTTCGAACAAGGACCGATAGAGCTTCTCGCTCTCGCGCAGCGCCGCCTCGACCCGCTGCCCGTCCTCCAAGGTAGTCGGCTTGTCGCTCATTGAATGGGCTTTCCGCTCAACCCACCACCAGCAGGTTGTCTCTCAGTTTGCTCATGGCCGTTCCCCTCTTGTTTGTTTCGGCAGCGACAGGCAAAAAGTGGAGCCGCACCAGCCAACGCATGGCACTGCCATAAAATGTCGCCTGGCGAGCCGGATCGCTGACCCGGTCGGTCAGGCAGGTGCTTCCGGCCGCGGGGCAGAGAAGCTGGGTCAAGCCTAGGGCCGTTCTGCCGATGCCATTTGCATGGCTGAACGTCGCAAGGCGGTTCGGGTTAGGACTGGCGTTTCGTCGACAGTGCGGAGCTGGGGCAAGACATGGGACAGACAGCGAAAACGTTGAAGCGAATCCTGTTCGTGGACGACGATCCCAACGTCCTCACTGGGCTTCGCAATGTGTTGCGGACCAAGCGCCGCGAATGGGACATGGTGTTCGCCATTGGCCCGGACGAGGCGCTTGCCAAAGTAGCCGAAGGTCCATTCGACGTCGTGGTCAGTGACATGCGCATGCCCCGCATGGATGGCGCGACCTTCCTTGCCAGGGTCAAGCAGCTTCAGCCCCAGGCTGTGCGGATGATTCTTTCCGGCCAGACCGAACTTGAGAGCGTGATGAAATCTGTCTTCATTGCGCACATGTTCCTGTCCAAACCCTGCGACCCGGCCCTGCTGCAGCAGGTAGTCGATCGGGCATGCCGCCTGCAGGCCATTCTGAACAGTGATGAATTGCGTGCAAGCGCCGGCAAGGTCGAAATGCTTCCGGCCGCGCCCAAGACCTACGTTGCGCTCAATGAGGCGTTGATGGCGCCCAATTGCAGTGTCGCCATTGTCGTGCACATCATCGAGCGCGACGTCGGCCTGTGCGCGAAGCTGCTGCAACTGGTGAACTCAGCCTTTTTCGGACTACCGAGAAAGATCTCTTCGTTGGCCGAGACCGTCACCTACCTCGGCATTGTGACCATCAAGAACCTCGCCCTGGCCCTCGAGACCTTCTCCACCGCGGCCGGATCTTCCGGGCTTTCGGAAGCGGCCCTGCTGGCCTTACAGGACCACTCGCTCTTGACCGGGCAGATTGCGCGGCAAATCGAGGCGAAGGATCCGAAGAAGGCGGAAGAGGCATTTCTGGCCGGCGTGTTGCACGAAGTGGGCTGGTTGGTGAGGGTCAAGAATTCGCACGGCGAAAACGCTGGCGCGCCCATCGATCGGACTCTGTTGGGCGCCTATCTCCTTGGACTGTGGGGATTGCCCCACCCCATTATGGAGGCCGTCGCCTACAACAAGGAACCGCGCTTGCTGGCCCATTCCACCTTCGAGCTGGTGGACACCATCTACATCGCCGACCACCTGGCTTCTGAAATGGGAGGCAACCAGACGGCCGAGCAGAGACTGGATCTCGCCTATCTGGCCGGCATCGGCATCGACGAAGCTCGGCTTTCGGAAATGCGCGCGTTGGCGAAGAAGGTTGCCCGAACCACAATGGACGATGCAAGCGAGGACCGACATGCCTGAGCAAACCCATATCCTGTGTGTTGACGACGAGCCTAGAGTGCTGGAAGGACTGGTCTTGAATTTGCGGCGGTACTATCGGGTTTCGACCGCAATCAATGGCCAGAAGGGATTGGCCATCATCGACGGAGACGATCCGCCTGCTGTGGTGGTGTCGGACATGCGCATGCCAGAGATGGACGGCGCGGCTTTCTTGAGCCAGGTCAAGCAGCGTTCGCCCGACACCGTGCGGATCTTGCTCACCGGACAGGCCGACCTCGACTCCGCGATCGCGGCGGTCAACCACGGGCAGGTGTTTCGATTTCTAACCAAGCCCTGCAATCCCCAGACCTTCCTTTCGGCTATTCAGGCTGGAGTCGACCAACATCGGCTTATCACGGCCGAGAGGGAATTGCTGGAAAAGACCCTGCGCGGAAGCATCAAGGCGCTCACCGAGATTCTGTCTCTCACCAACCCGCTTGCCTTTGGGCGGGCGATGCGCCTCAAGGGACAGGCGTCGGATCTGGTGGCGGGGCTGGGTGTGCCACTCACCTGGCAAATCGAGGTGGCGGTCATGCTGTCGCAGATCGGGTGCGTCACCCTTCCGGCCGCAACCAATGAAAAGCTCTACTACGGCAAGCCGCTCAATGCCGAAGAAACTGAGCTGACCCAACGTCTGCCGGCCTTGTCTCTCCAGCTTCTGGAAAGCATTCCGCGGCTTGAGGCGGTTCGGGCCATTCTGCAGGCGCAGGACCAGAATTTCGACGGCTCGGGCGCGGCACACAGTGCTGTGCAGGGCGAGTCGATCCCTTTGGGCGCTCGCATTCTCAGGCTCGTCCTCGACTACGACACGCTTGAGGCGGCAGGCAGCGATCCCGCTCTCGCCATCGGTACCTTGCAGGGCCGAAAAGGCCGCTACGATCCGAAACTGCTAGAAGTCTTGGCGCGCCTGAAGAGCAAGACGGTCACGCAGGGGCTGAGCGAGGTCGGACTGGCGGCGGTGCGGCCTGGGATGTTCCTGGTCCAGGACGTGATGTCGACCACGGGCCTGCTGCTGGTGGCTCGCGGCCACGAAGTCACGCCCGGGCTCCTGTACCGCCTGCGCAATATGGCCCCGGGCAGCATACGGGAACCGCTGGTGGTCTTTGCCCCCGCAGAACCAAAGAGAAGCACGCTGATGGGGCGAAGCGCAGTGTGAAGGTCGCGACGCTTTCGGAAAGCTAGCGATGCTTCATCGACTGCTCCAACCGCAGCTACGTCAACTTGGGCTTGACGAAGAAACGCTGCCAAGCAAGGAGGCCTGGCCGGCGCTGGTCGATCAGATTGGCCTTGCCTACCAGGCAATCGAGCGCGAGCGGGACTTGCTCGATGACTCGGCGAAACTTGCATCGCGCGACGTTCAGGAGCTGAACGCAAAGCTTTCGCAGGAGCGCGACAAGTTCACGAGTGTTCTACAGGCTACACCGGTCGGACTGGCCATCGCTGACTGGGAAGGCCGCTTCCTCGAGATCAATAGGGCGCTCGAAGACGTCATCGGGTTCTCTCCGCAGGAAACGCTCGCCAAGTGTCTTTGGGAGTTCATGCCATCCGAGGAAGTGGCAGCCGCCCAGAAGGCGTACAAGGAATTGATCTCGGGAAGGCTGTCGGCAAATCGGGAGCAGCGTCGGCTGATCGCCAAGGATGGACATGTTGTGCTTGCCGATGTTGGGCTGACGGCGGTTCGGGACGATGAAGGAAGAGCGGCGTTCCTGATCGTAAGCTTCGTGGATATCACCGCGCAAAACCAACTCGAAATTGAACTGCGCCATTCCCAGAAACTGGAGTCTATCGGCCAGCTGGCGGCCGGGATCGCGCACGAGATCAATACGCCGATTCAGTTTATCGGGGACAACGTCAATTTTCTGTCGGGCGCATTCGAACAACTCATCGCACTGTGTGACAGCTATCGGACAGCATGCGCAAAGGCGGCCGGCGCCCCCTTGTCCGCCGAAGACATCGAGGGGCTGAAGCGCGAGGAGGAACTGGCCGACCTCGAGTATATCCGGACGAATGTTGTCACCTCAATTGCCTCGACCCTGGACGGCGTCGGCCGGGTTGCGAGGATCGTGCAGTCCATGAAGGCTTTCTCCCATCCGGATCGCGGCGAGCGCGCCACGGCCGATCTGAACACGGCATTGCGCGACACCCTGACAGTTGCCACCAACGAGCTCAAGTACGTGGCCACGGTGGATACGGATTTTGGAAAGATTCCAGCGCTGCCGTGTTTTGTGAACGACCTCAACCAGGTCTTTTTGAATCTGCTGGTGAATGCCGCGCACGCCATTGGCGACGTGGTCGGCCAGACCGGTCAGCGTGGTGTTATCCGGGTACGCACGTATCTGGAAGGAAGCGTGGTGGTCATTGCCATCAGCGACACCGGCACCGGGATCCCCGAGGCCGTGCGAGGCAGGATCTTCGACCCATTCTTCACCACCAAGGAGGTCGGCAGGGGCACAGGACAGGGGCTGGCCCTGGCCCGTGCGGTGGTGGTTGACCAGCACGGCGGTTCGTTGACCTTCGAAACCGAGATGGGCAAGGGCACGACATTCTTCGTTCGCATCCCGTTCGACTTTACCGAGGTCCAGGACTGAAGACTTGGGGAGGCTCCAATGGAGCGAGACTTGGGTCGAGACTTGTGGTCGGCTGCCGTGCTAGCGGCAAGCATTCTGATCGCGAACGTGGCGGCGGCAGAGGGCGAGATTGCGAAGACGCCCAGTGAAAGAACGTCGGCCCCGGCGCAGGGGATGGCCGCGGCCAGCGTGCTACCTGCGGACGCCGGTGCGAACGATGCGATTCCGCTTGCCTCGGCCGAGGGGATAGCCGCACCCAATGCGCCATATTTGGATGCCGGTGCGGCTGGTGCGATTGTGCCGGCCCCGGCGCAGGAAACGGCCGTGGCCACCGCGCCACCGGCAGGGACGGCAGCCGTGACTTCAGCCTCGCCTGAGACGAGGAGTGCGTTCGACGACCTTTCGCTCTCGCAACTGCTCGACGTCAGCGTGGTATCGAGCAAACGTTTCGAATCGATCGCAGATGCCCCGTCATCGATCACCGTCATTACGGCTGACAAAATCGCCGCCCTCGGGTTGAAAACGCTCAATGATGTTCTTCAGTTGGTACCTGGCTTTGACGTGCGTCGCTCCCGTCAGCAGCTTCAACTCATCACCGTCCGCGGTCTCTCGCCACTCGCGGCGTCGAGGCGGAGGCCAGGTCGCAAGTTCTTCCGGGCTTGGAGCTGGCCGGCAACTACACGTATGTCCACGCTGAGAACACGGTTTTCGGTAACACCTACTCCGCGCCGATGGTCTCGCGGCACTCTGCCAACTTGACCATTTCACGCGACCTTTACCATCACCTGCGCCTTTCCCTGCTCGGCGAGTACAGAAGCGCCAAGTCTCGCTACCTGGTGGCTGGTGACCCCAAGTCCGACCCGCGCGCGCCCGTTGGCGAGGTGTTCTTGATCGGTGCGTTCGCAAAGATCTACGATATTGCCGAAGGCGTGGCAGGTTATGTCAGGGTGTCCAACATCCTGGACGCTCAGTACCAGACGCCGTCCACTTATCCGGCCAAGGTCGCCGGCGTTGTACCCGACGACATTCACAACCGCGGCTTCGAGATCCAAGTCGGACTTGCCTACAGCTTCCGGTAGAGATTCAGGACCGCCGCAAGTGGCGCGCTGTAGCTCGCGTCCTACGCCGCTTCCCGGGATTTTTCTTTCAAGTCGCTCGACAGGCGGGTCAGCGTCTCGTCGTCTATGCCCAGCAGCGAACGCCCGATCATGACCAACGCGTCGTTGTCCTCGGTGCTGACCGGTCCGGCGTAGATGCCTTGTTGCTTGGCCACGGCGTTGGCAAAACGCACGGCGTTTCCAGTCGACAGCCGGTTGGCCGGATCATAGTCGCCGCACTCCTCGATCGCTTTCTGGACTTCGTCGGGAAGCTGCCACTTCCGCGCCAGCTCGAGGCCGATGGGCCGGTGGCAGCGCTGGATCACGTCAATCCAAGTTGAGAAATCAATCCACAGCTTGGGATTGCGTTGCGCGATCTGGCTTTCCGCCTCCAGCAGAATCGTGGCAACCACCGGCTTGCCCAGGTCGTGCAGCAGGCCCGCCAGATAGGCGGTATCAGGATCCGACGCACCGGAAACCACGGCCACCCGCTGCGCGAGTTGAGCCACGGCTCGGGAATGCTCCCACAGGGTCTTCACGGCTGCCGCGACCTTGGGATCGCGCGATTCGAGCGCGCGCCGGGACGCGATCTCCACCAACACGCCGCGCAGGTTCTTGGCGCCCAGGCGAGAGATGGCTCGGCCGATGGTGTTGCATGTCTCACTCGTGGCCACCGTGGCGGTCTTGCACAACCTGAGCACCTGCACAGCCAACACCGGGTCCTTTTCAATGAGGGACGTCGCAGCTTGCATGTTGAAGTCCGCGGTGCGAGTCAGCTCGCTGGCCTTGATGGCGACTGCGGGCAGCGTGGGCAAAGTCAGACTGTCCTTTTCAATGCGACTCTTTACGATTCGTTCGAGCTGGTCGGCGAAATTCATGGGTTCACCTAGGCCGCGGCGCGTGCCTCCTCGACTGATTGGAACAGGCGCAAAGACTTGGCATCCTGGAACCCCGCGATGACGACGGCCAGTTCGGCCGAACCCACCACGCGCAGGTTGACGCCGCAATCCGCAGATGCCTTGCACACCTCGGCCATGAATTGCGCCGCCCGGATCGGCTGAACCAGCGGCAATTGGCTGGCATCCAGCACGGCGCTGTCGAAACAGCCTTCGGCCAGCTTGCCTATGGCTTCCTTCATCTGGGCGGAGAGTTTTTGGAAATAGCCATCCAACTTGTCGTCGTGACCGCAGTAACCGGCCAGTCGGACGAAGGTGTCCTGGGCAACAACCAGTTCCTGGGTGCCCTGAAAACACCTGGCGATCAGGGTTTCGACCGCGACGCTGGTGAACGGCTTGAACAAGACGTCATCAAGACCTTGCGCGCGCATCTCACCAGCGGCGTTATTGGCCGTGCGCAGGGCCATGGCTACCAGCACCGCCTTGGGCTGCAAGAGACGCAGCTGCCTGGCCAGCGAGGCGAGGCTGGCGTCGGGCAAGTCCCCGTCGATGAGAATCAGCGCGTACTGGTTGGCGCGGCACAGACCCAGGGCCTCTGCGGCGTTGAGGCTGGCATCAAGAGTCACCGACGCCGGCATTATCGACCGCACCTTCTTGTGTACGTTCTCCATGTCATCGATGACCAGCGCCCGCTCCCCAGGGGACGCGGCAGCGGGCGCAACCGGGGCAGGAGCGCCGGCCGGCGCATAGTCCGCCGGAAGCTTGAGCGCCTTCAGGACTTTGGTCTTCAACTCATCGCCCTTGAATGGCTTGAGCACGAAGTCCGAAATGCCCAGACGCATGAGCGTCGACACGATGGCGGTCTTGGACTCCGAGGTAAGCATGAGCACCGGCGTCTTGCTTCCACTCTCGCGCATCTTGGCCAACATGCCCGGGCCGTCGAGGTTGGGCATGGTGACGTCCAGCACCACCAGGTCGTAGGCCGCGCTTTGCAGCTTGGCCAGGCCATCGATGCCATCTTCGGCCTCGCCAATTTCGAAGCCCAACGGCTGCAGTTGTTTGGCGACAATCATCCGGATGGCACGACTGTCATCTACCGTCAGAATGCGTGGCATTGGGAGGATCCTTCTGCTTTGGTCGTCGTCCGGTTTTCCATCTAGGCCGCCACCGTGAACCTCGTGATCACTCGGCCTTGGTAGGCCCAAAGGGCAAGATCGATTTCCTTCGCCTTGAGCACCAGCGCCGGGTGCAACGCCGCCAGGCTGGTCAGCGCCGAGGCGTCGGTCACTACCTGCGGCACGCTGAGCGCCTGGTCGAGCGCCATCTCCATCTTGAGCAGCCCCGCGGTCATGTTGACCAGCTCGCAAAGCGCATCATCGATCATGGCGGCATCGACCGCAGACACCGGGCAAGAGAACAAGGCCGCAGTCAAGGCGAGACAGCCTTCCTGGCTTGACGATAATCCCACGGTCAGGGGCCGTGCGCCGTCGACCAGCATCACGGCAGTGCGCCAGCAAGGGTCGGGATGGGCATGGTCACCGAGCGAAGGGGCGAACGATATTCCCAACATGGTCTGGGTGACATTGGACACCAAGACAGCCAGTCGGTCGGATGGGGGAAGCTGTTTCATCTGCGTGTGTGTCGGGGACGGGGATCCTGATGAAAGCCTGCAAGTCCGGGACCACTCGCGGCACATCGTGCTCCCGCGCCTACCGCAATGCGACCGTCGATTTTCCGACAGCCAAGTGACGAGGCGGCCGTCAGAAATGGCGCGACTATGCTGTTGTGCGTGCGATGTGGAGGATTGCATCCGGAATTTCCTTGAGGGGAAGCACGCGTTGGGCCGCCCCCATTTCGATGGCGGCCTTGGGCATGCCGAACACAATGCAACTGGCCTCGTCTTGCGCGATGGTGTGGGCGCCCGCCTGGCGCATCTCGGCCAGACCTGCGGCTCCGTCGACGCCCATGCCGGTCATGATGATGCCGATAGCGTTCTTGCCCGCGGTGTGTGCCACTGAGCGAAAGAGCACGTCCACTGAAGGCCTTTGGCTGTGTACCAGCGGCCCGTCCTTGACGCTCACGAAGATGCGCATGCCAGAACGCCGCAGCAGCAGGTGTTTGTCGCCGGGCGCCACCAGGGCCACACCGGGCAGGACCGAATCGTCTTCTCGTGCCTCCCGGATCTCCATGGCCGACAGGCGGTTGAGGCGGTCGGCGAATTGCTTGGTGAAGAGAGCCGGCATGTGCTGCGCGATGATCATGCCGGGAGCATCGGCCGGCATTCGGCACAAGACGTATTCCAGGGCCACTGTGCCGCCGGTGGAGGCGCCCATGGCCACGATCTGATTGGTGGTTCTTCCCAGTGAAGCCACCTCGGTGGTCTTGCCGATATTCTCGCGCCTGCTCACCCGGGCACAGGCGGCAGTCTTGATCTTGGCAATGAGTTCCGCCGCCATGTCGTCCATGGTGAACGCCGCGCCTGGTTTGCACATCACCTCGACGGCACCGGCGGCCAGCGCTTCCAGCGCTAGCTCGCCTCCCGTCGATGTCAGCGACGATACGATGATGACTGGCAAGGGAAAGTGGGACATCAGCCTGCGCAAGAAGGTGATGCCATCCATGCGCGGCATCTCCACATCCAGGGTCACCACGTCGGGCTGAAGTGCGACGATCATGTCGCGCGCCACGTAAGGATCGGGCGCGGTGCCCACAACCTGGATGTCCGGATCAGCCGACAGAGAGCCCTGAAGCATGTGCCGGACCACGGCCGAATCGTCGACAATGAGGACCTTGATCATGGTAGCAGTCCGACTTCCGCCGGGAGCTCTCCTTCACTGGACAAGAAAAAGACGGATGGGCGCGCCATCCGAAAACCGCTCGCGATCCCGGTCAGGGTTTCGGTGTGACTCAGGAACAACCAGCCCTCTGGCCGAAGCAACGCGGAAATGGCCGTTAGCAAACGCTGGCGTACCGGCAGGTCAAAGTAGATGAGGACGTTCCGACAGAACACGACATCGAGCGGCCCGCGCATGGGAAATGGCGGCTGCGCAAGGTTCAATCGGCGGAAGACCACATGCTGCTTGACCTCGTCGCGTACGTGATAGGTGTCAATGGCGCCATCATCCCGCTGAAAATACCGCGCAAGAAACGGACGCGGGATCGGGCTGAGCTGGTCGAAGGAATACACGCCTTGCCGTGCGTCGGTCAGCGCGCGGGTGGAAATGTCGGTGGCCAGCAGCTTGAAATCGATGTCCGCGTCCTGCAGCACGTCCAGCACCGTCATCACGATGGAATAGGGTTCCTCGCCGCTGGACGAAGCCGCGCACCAGATACGCAGGCGACGCAGACCCGTGCGGCGCCACTCGTCGACCAGCGTGCGCAGCAGATCGAAGTGGTCCGGTTCGCGAAAGAACGAGGTGTGGTTGGTCAAGATGACGTCGAGAAACTGCACCAGCTCGTCACCGGTTCGGTCGGCCTCCAGGTAATCCAGGTAGCGGCGTTCGTCGTCGATGCCCAGGGCGCGCATGCGCTTGCCCACCCGGGCAGTCAGCAGAGCTTCTTTGCTCGGGCCAAGCGCGATGCCGGCCGCCTGGTGCGCGTGGGCACAGAAGCGTTTGAAGACCATGCTGTCCATGATGGCGGCTAGAAGTCACGAAAGGCGGGATCATCATCAAGCGGGATGACAGTTTCCGGCTTGAGCGGCGCAGGGCGACCGTTGCCCCCGTTGGGGCGCGCGGCCTTGGCCAACGCCAGGACGTCCGCACGGGCACGGGTCGGGAGGCCACGGGGACGCGCGAGCTGGAAACTGCTGACCATGGCGGCCACTTCTTCCGCTTGGCTCGACAGCTCCACGGCCGCGGAGGATGATTCCTCGGAATTCGCCGCATTTTGCTGCGTCACCTTGTTCATGTCTGCCACCGCGCGGTTGATCCGATCCACGCCCGCCGATTGCTCCTTTGCCGAAGCCGAGATCTCATTCACGATTCCGCTTACCTTCTCGATGCCCTCGAGAATCTCGGTCAGCTTGCCCGCCATCTTCTGCGAGGTCACTTCGCCCTCGCCTGCCTGGCGAACCGATTCCTTGATCAGCTCCTCGGTCTTCATCGCCGCTTCCTTTGAGCGCAGGGCCAGGCTGCGCACCTCTTCCGCCACCACGGCAAAGGCGCGCCCAGCCTCACCGGCCCGCGCCGCCTCGACCGCGGCGTTGAGGGCCAGCAGGTTGGTCTGAAAGGCGATTTCGTTGATGTCTCTGATGATCTGCGAGGTCCCCTCGGCCGAAGACTTGATCTTGGTCATGGCCACCGACATCTGCTCGACCGCGCTAGTGCCGCTCATGGCCGCCTTCTTCGCTGTCTGGGCCAGGGCGTTGGCCTGAACCGCGTTGTCCGAGGTTCGCTTGGACATGGCGCTCATGGATTCAAGCGCGGACGAAGTTTCTTCGAGCGAGCTGGCCTGTTGCGAAGCACCGTCGGCCACGATCTGGCTAGACGAGGCGATCTGGCCCGCCGCCGCCGAGACCTGGTCCACCGCTCCGGACACCTGGGCCAGCGCTTCGTGCAGAGCTTCGGCGGTCTGGTTGACGGATTCCTTGATGCGGGCGTGGTCGCCCGGATACTCGCCTTTTACTCGGGCGCACAGGTCGCGTTGCGCGAGCTGGTCGAGCACGCTGCGGGCCTCGCTCATGGGTGCCACCATGGCGTCGAGCGTGCGATTCACGCCCTCCACGATCTTCCGGAATTCACCCGCGTGGCAGGACGCATCCACCCTGACCGAGAGCTGTCCTTCGAGGGCCGACTGAACCAGCTTGTCCAGGTCGGTCACCACCGTGCACAGATTGTTGCGCAGCCGATCCAGCTTTTCGTTGATGACCACCTGGGTTCCAGGCAGCTTCTCCATGACCGGGGCGAAGTCGCCCTCGGCGTAACTGGTCAGGATGTCCAGGATAGTGAGTATGGTTCTGACCTTGGTTCGCACGATCTCGTTCACCCGGTGTGCGAGATCGCGATAGGCGCCCGCGAATTCCTCTTCATTGATCAAGGCGTCGATGAACCCTGCCTTCTGCGCCTCATAGAGGTGGGCCGAACGGGCCAGCACAGCGTTGAGCGAGTCGATGCAGGCGTTGCGGTTGTTCTTGAGGGTGTTGAAGTCGCCATTGTAGTTGTCAGAAATCTTGGGTGGAATGTCGCCCTTGGCGATGCGGTCGAAGCAGTCGGCCGCCATGTGCAGCGGCTCGACCACGGCGTCGAGCACGCGGTTGAAGCCGGTCATCACGCCGGCGAACTCGAAGTGCACCTGCTTGGTGTCAGCGCGGAAGTCGAGCTCGCCACCCACCACTGCCGTCGCTAGGCGTTCCGCTTCGCCTTGCATGCCCTGAATCGCGCGGCGGGTGCTGCGATAGGCGAGCCATCCCAAGAGCGTGGCCAAGAGCACGTCAAAACCCACGAGAATCTGGCTGGTCGGGATGGCGGAGTCGGCGGTGGTGGCATCGGCCCTTGCCTTGGCCGACGGATCGAGGGCCGTGGTCATGCGGTCGGCGGCTTCACGCAACAGGATCCGATTCGATTGCTCAGCCTGGTGCTGCTTGGCCGAACTGTACGCCGCCAATCCAACGTTCATGACCACGATCGCGGCCAATGCCACGATCGCGTTGACGCCTATCTTCGTCTTGGCAAACATTTCTTGACTCCTTCCCTCTGGGAAACGGTCCTACGCCGTCACCCCCGGAACCTTTGCTTTCGCCGTGTCGCCGCTCAGCGCCCGTCCGATGTCGAGCAAGAAAATCACGCGCTGGTCGGCCTTGCCGATTCCCAAAATGAAATCGGCGCTTGGGCTGGCGACGCCGAAGCTGGGCGCCGGCTCGATGTGGTCAGCTCCGAGGGACAGCACCTCCTGCACCTGATCCACCAGCACGCCCATGGTGATCTCACCTCGGGTGGTGGCGTACTGGACCACGATGATAACGGTCTGTTCGGTGGCCGGACAGGGCTGCATGCCGAACTTCAAGCGCAGATCAATGACTGGAATGATCTTGCCGCGCAGATTGATGACCCCAAGGATGAAGCTGTCGGTGCAAGGCACGCGGGTGATGTCCACCAAGCCGATGATCTCCCGCACCTGCAGAATAGCGATTCCGTAGTCCTGGCTGGCCAGACGAAACGCCATGTACTTTCCCGCCAAATCGCCGTTGGTGGAAAGCGGCGACACCTTGCCGTTCGAAGCGATTGGGGCTGTATTCGTCATGGTTCCCTCCTTACTCACAGAACGGCAGGCGCGGCTGCCGGGTCGCTGGCCGTCCACGGGCGCCTATCGACGGCGGTTGCCGCGATCTCTTCCACATTTATGATCAAGCCGACCCGACCGTCCGCCAGGATGGCGGCGCCCGACAGAAAACGAGTGGGGCCGAGGCCCAGGCCCAGGCTCTTGATCACCACCTGCTGCTGGGTGACCACCTCGTCGACCAAGAGACCCAGTCGGCGCCCCACGCCCTCGATGATCACCACGATGGCCTGGGTGGGGTCGCTCTGCGCGGCGCTGATGTTGAACAGCCGGGCCAGGCGCAGCAAGGGCAGAATCTGGCCTCGGACATTGACCATTTCGACCTGGCCAGCGAAGGTCACCAGCATGCCCTGGCTGGGCCGGATCGATTCGACCACAGAAAGGGTGGGGATGATGTAGCGGTCCTGGCCGCATGCCACCATCATTCCGTCGATGATGGCCAGGGTCAGCGGCAGCAGCATCTTGAAGGTGGTGCCCTGGCCCGGCGTGGTGCTGATGGTCACGCGGCCATGCATGGCCTCCAGGTTGCGCTTGACCACGTCCATGCCCACGCCCCGTCCTGAGACTTCGGTGACCTGTTCTGTAGTGGAGAAGCCAGGCGCGAAGATGAGCCTATGGATGTCCGACTCGCTCGGAGTGTCGTTGGGATCCACCAGGCCCTGGACGCGGGCTTTGGCCAGAATGGCGTCGCGGTCGAGGCCGCGGCCGTCGTCAGCCAGTTCGATGACGATGCTACCGCCCTCGTGATAGGCGGCCAGGCGAATGGTGCCCTGCTCGGGCTTGCCCGCCCGGCGGCGCTCGTCGGGCGACTCGATCCCATGGTCCACGGCGTTGCGGATCATGTGCACCAGCGGGTCGGCGATCTGCTCGACCATGCTGCGATCCATTTCGGTGGTCTCGCCCGAAAGCACCAAGCGCAGTGGCTTTCCGCTCTTGCGACCAAGGTCGCGGGACATGCGCGCCATCTTCTGGAACACGCCTGCCACCGGCACCATGCGCATGCGCATGCCCACGTCCTGCAGGTCGCGTGTCACCTTGGCCAGTTGGGACAGACAGTTGCGCACGCGCGCCGAGGCGGACTTGGCAATCTCAGGCGCGTTGACCACCATGGACTCGACCACGACCAGCTCGCCCACCATGGCCACCAGGCTGTCCACCCGTTCGAGATCGACCTTCACGGTTTCGCGCAGTTTGATGGCCCCGTCTGCTTCTGGACTACGGCTGGTGGAGGACACAGAAGCGGCCGGCTCAAGCGGAGTTGTGTCGGCTGGCGCTGCCGCGGCTGCCGAACTCGAATCCTGGGTCAGCGCACGCAAACGCTGCAGCAGTCCTTCCAGATTCTCGTGCGTGGTGAACCGCGCGTTGTCCTGCACTGCCGCGCGCAACTCGACCAACATCCGGCGCACCATGGTAGTAGCGTCGAACACTACGTTCAGCCGTTCGTCGGCCAGCTTGAGCGTACCGTCGCGACAACGGCCGAGCATGGTTTCGGTGGTGTGGGCCAACGTGGTGATCTCGTTCAGTTCCAGAAAACCCGCCACACCCTTGACGGTGTGGAAGACCCGGAACAGGCCGTTAACAGCTTCGGGGCTGGCTTTCCCGTGTTCGAGGTCCATCAGGATCTGATCGGCACGCCCAAGTCCTTCTTCGCTCTCACTCAAGAACTCGCCGATGAGATTGACTGTATCCTCGTCGCGTGTGACCCGCTCAGGCGAGGCCGCTGCCGCCTGCTTGGGTGACTTCGCGGTAGTGGCCGCGCATGACTGCAACCGTCCGACAGCGTCGGAGAGCGCACTCAGAGCCAGGTCGTCGGCCTTTGCACCGAATTGGCCGAGCCTCTGCTCGCACGCGATGCACGCTTCGGCCAGAGCAGTCAATTCCCCCGACTCACCCCCCGCATGGACAGCGTCGCGCAGCCTGTGCAAGCAGCGACGAACGGTGTCGATCGATTCCCGATCGTTCACCTCGGTCATCACAACCGCCGCCGCAAGTTCTTCGATCACCGATTCGAGCAAGACCACTGCCATGTGATCACCTCGAAACGGACGGATCACCCGCTACTGTTGCTAGTGGTCTTGTAGCTGGTATTGGTGCTGGCGGCGAAGAGCGCGTTCAGGTAGTTGCTGGCCATATTGAGCGTGGACACCGTCTGTTCCATTGCAGTGAACTCGGAGGTCAGCCTGGTGCGCTCGTTGTCCAGGTAATTCTGCCAGTAGTTGACAGTGTCATCGAGGGCAGTGGTGCTGTTTTTCAGCAGCGTGGTCTCGCCCTCCAATCCGCCATCCACGGACAGCGTGCTTCCGTCCGGCAAGTTCACGCTCGACGGCTCGGTCTGCCGCTGAACCAGGGCATCGACCAGTGCCGCGATACCAGTCTTGGTCGTTGTGAACAGCTTGTTGGCGCCGCCTGGGTCTGCCGCAATGGCCTCGGCAAAGGTGTTCCCGTGCGGGAGCTTGTCGAGCGCCAATGTCCCATCGTCCTGCAAGCTCACGTTCAGGTCAGTTATGGTTTGCACCGCGCCGCTGCCGTTCACTTTGGTGGAGAGCAGGCTCTGCATGTCGCGCTGGATGGTGAGAAGATTCGTACCGGCCAGGGGATTGTTGGTTGCCGCTTGGTTCGGATCGGGCCGCAGTTGGCTGTTGAGCAGAGTGACCACGTCATTGTAGGCGGTGATGAAACTCTGGATACCCGCAGCCGACGAGCTGGTATCGGTAGCAAAATTGACGTTTGTGGCGACGTTGGACTGTCCGTGCAGGGTCAAGGTCACGCCAGGAATGGCGTTGGTGATCGTGTTGCTCTGGCTCGTGACTTGGAGATTGTCCACGGTCAGTGAAGCGTTTTGCGCATACTGAATAGTCTGCAGGTTCAAGCCGTCACCGCCAATGACCTGCAAGGCCCCACCCTGGGTGGTCGAGTAGCCTGTACTTTTGCGGGTCACTGACAGGGCGTAGGCGCTGCCGGTGTAGACCACCGCTGCGGTCACGTTGGGAACTTTCTGGTTGATGGCTTCAGCAAGGGCGGACAGGCTCATGCCGGTCATGTCGATGGCCGTGCTGGGACTCGTGACACCGTCAATGCTGAACTGAAGAGTGCTTGTCAGGCCGAGCGCATTGGGGTCCTGGGCCGACGAGACGGTGACGCTGCGCAGCTTCGCGGCCTGCGCTATGGTTGCGACCTGAACCGTGTAGCTGCCCTCGGCGGGCGCGGAGCCGGTCGCGGTGAAGTCCGCGTAGGTCGAGTCGGCCGTGATAGGTGCCAGGCCCGAAGTGGCGAGTCCGTCGGTTGCGCTCTGAAGCGCCTGCAGCTTGCTCGTCAGGGTGGCCAAGGTCGAGATCTGGACCTGGTAGGCCGCCTGCTCTTTCTGAACCTGCACCAAAGGCGCCGAATCGGCCGTGATGATGCTGTTGACGATCGACGTGGTGTCAAGCCCTGATGCCAGACCACCGGCCTGGAAAAGCGGACCTGTGGTCGATACGGGTGAGGTGGCCATGAAGAGAATCTCCTTAATCGGGTATCGACACCTCTAGCGCGGCGCTTGAGCGGGACGGCGATAAACCTGGGCCCGCTGGCCAGACCCAAAACGGTTCAGGTCCTCCACCACGCGTTGTCGCAGGCTGGCCTCGGCGGCGAAACAGCGTTGCAGCAGTTCGCGCGCCTGCGCGACAACCGCCTGGGATGGTCGCGGAGCAGAGGGGACACACAAATCCTGCAGACCCGCGAGCACCTGCGCCGCTTCCTCAGCCTTGCCAGCCTGCAAGAGGCGAGCCCCTTGTGCAAGCGTGGTCAGCCAGGGATCGCTGGCCGCCGTCATCGGCCCGTGCCCCCGGCCGCCGTTGCGGGAGCCGCAGCCGCCGCGGCTTCACTGGCCACCGCTTGATCGAACGCCTCGACGATGGGAAGAAACACACGCTCGGCCTCCTCCATGTACTGGGCCGACATGGCCCCGATGGCCAAGGTCAGGCGGGCCACCACGAAACTGTAGACGGCGTCGAGCTGTTCGCAAAGACTGGGCGCGATCGCGTGCTTGAGCGTGGCCTGAAGTCCCAGCACGATGGACGCCGCTCGCTCGGCCGCATCGCCGCCGTTGCGGTAGTCGCCCATCGCGTACGCGGCCTTGCCGGCGCGCATGTGCCGCAGCGCTGTCTCGAAAAGGGTCATCATGATTCGGGGCGCTGATGCCGTGCTGACGTTTGCGTCGGTGTACGTGCGGAAGGCTCTCATTGCTTTACTCCGGTTGCGGCTTAACTCGTCTTCTTCACCCTATTCACGCTGAGGATTCAGGATTCCGGCCCCTGTAGTTACGATCATCGGTGGGAAGTAATCGCATCTATAGAGGAACGACCGTCCCAGGCACCCAGCTCCCCAGGGCGGTCGTCCAAAGCTCATGTTGTCGTTAGCTTTCCATCGCTAGTCTGGCTAGCCATTGAGCAACTTGAGCGCCAGTTGCTGCACTTGGTTGGCCTGCGCCAACACCGAGACACCGGCCTGCATCAGGATCTGTGCTTTGGACATGTTCGCGGTCTCAGTGGCCACGTCCACGTCGCGGATCTGGCTGTTGGCTGCCGACACGTTCTGTGACGTGGTCGTCAAGCTGGCGGCCGCATAGCCCAATCGGTTCTGCGCCGCACCGAGGCTCGCGCGCTGAGCCGAGATCCAGTCGTTGGCCGAGTCGATGGCGGTGATGAGCGCGGTCGCCTGGTCGTCCGTGGGGCCGGTTGGATTGGTCCCGAGTTGCGCGGCCGTGTCGTAGGTGGCAATTGCCGTGTTGAGAGTGGCCATTGCTGACCCGGCGGTCGCGAGAGCCAGCTGGGTATTGAGCAAGGCCACGCTGGTCTGGTTGGACAGGCCCGCATCTGCACCAGTCTGCAGCCTGGCAGTTTGACCAACGCCCGCGGCCGCGGTTGCGATCGTCTTGGTGGCCAAGGCTTCGAGGTTAGCCGCGGTGAGGGCGGTGCCAGTCGAGTTGGACACTGTCAACGAGACACCCAGGCTGGCGAAGTTGAGCGTAACCGAGCTATGTGCCGTCACGCCGCCGCTGACATCGATAGTGCTGGTGTTGATAGTACCGGTCAGTGCGTCTTGCAAGGTCAGCGTGTTGGCTGAGGTGCTGGCACTCAACGTGTAGGTTGTCGCTGCCTTGGCACCGGCGACGCTCACACTTGTGATTGACCCGCCGGTTCCAACTGTGGCGCCGGGAGTTGCGGTACTGTTGTTAGCATTGACCTGGGTTACCATTGAACCGGTGAGAAGTTTCAGGCCGTTGAAGGTGGTCCGCTGCGAAATGTTGTCGATTTCGGACTTGAGCTGCTGGATTTCAACGTTGATGTCAGCGCGCTCTTGCGGGCCGTTGGTGTCAGAGGCGGCCTGCACAGCCAGGTTGCGCATACGAACCATCATGTTCTGGACCTGATCCAACGCACCTTCAGCGGTCTGGATCATGGACGCGCCGTCGTTGGCATTGCGCACGGCCTGGTTGAGACCGCCGATTTGCGCCTGCATCTTTTCGCTGATGGCCAAGCCTGCCGCATCGTCGGCAGCGTGGTTGATCCTGAAGCCTGACGACAGGCGCTCCATCGACTTCTGCAGGTTGTTGTTGGTGGTGGTGAGGGCGTTCTGGGCGCTCAATGCTGCGATGTTTGTCTGGATGGAAAGCATCTTCTGACTCCTTGTTCGTGTTTGCTGAGGGCACTGTGCCCGTGTTCGACAAGGGGTTCGACACGAATCCCAGAGGCCGATAAGGGCAACTCTCGACGGAGCGACCGCGGGCCGCGCACCAACACGTGCCCATAGGGCGACCGCAGGTCGTCCCTACATCAGGGGCGACGCTCGCGGCACACACCATGAAATGCCGGCGACCCTCGTAGGGGCGACCGGCGGTCGCCCTCACTTGTTCAGCAGGTTGACCAGCGAGAAATTGAGCGTCTGCGAGGCAGCCGTCAGCGTGGCGTTGAGGGCATACTGGGCCAGGCTGAGCTTTGTCGAGGCGTCCATGACATCCGCATCCCCAAGCTCGCCGACGACCTTCTTCTCGTCGGTAACCTGCGCAGCGCAAGTGTTGACCGTGGAAGTGAAGATGTTGACCGATGTCCCCGCTTGCGATTGCGCCGCGGACACCTGGTTGGTTCCTGTCTGCAGGGACGTAATACTGGCGCGGATCGCGTCGGAGTCATTGCTGCGCAGGGCGGTCGACAGATCGGTGAGCGTCTGCAGAATGTCGACACCGCCTCCCACGCCCTTGGCCGTGACATCCGCGCGAATCGAAGCGTCCTCGTACACGCCCGGCGCCACCTCGACCTGACGCACGCCCGTGTCCCCTTGGTAGGTCCCGTCGTCGGCAAAAGGCGCCTGGTTGTCGCCGTATCCACCGAAGATGTAGCGATCGCCAAAACGGGTATTGAGACTGCCCAACGCCTGCTTGTAGAGACCGTCGACTTCATTTGCAGCCGTGGCCCGGTCGTCCGCGGTGTAGGTGTCGTTGCCGAATTGCGTGGCCAGCACCTGCGCACGGGCGATCACCGTGCTCACGCTGCCCAGGGCCGAGTCGGCGGCGTTGAGCTCGTCGGCAGCACTCTGTGCCCCGTTCTGTATGGCGGTGGTTTGCGCTTGGTCGAACTTGTGCCGGATCAGCAGGCCAGCCGCTTGCGGATCATCACCGGGTGCCTGGACGCGGAGACCGCTTGATATCTCGCCCTGGGCCTTGCCTACCCTAACCAGCGCAGCGTTAGCCCGGTCAACGGTCTGCTGGTAAATCATCGCTTCGGTGACACGCACAGGCTTCTCCTATTATGATTTCAACTGGATCAGGGTTTCGAGCATGTCCCCGGCGGTCGTGATGACCTTGGCCAGGGCTTCATAGGCGTGCTGTGCCTGCATCAGGCCCACCATCTCATCGTCGAGGGACACCCCGGAAACGGAGCTGCGCGTGTCCTGCAGATTCTGCAGCATGCTTTTGTTGAAGCTGGCGGCGTTCTGCGAATCGGCGGCGGCCGTCCCGAAATCGGAAACGATCTTGGCCATCCCCTTCTGCACATCCAGCCCGTTCGAAAGGGGCGCGCTCTGGGTGGCGACCATGGCCGCAAGGTTGGTCGCATCGCCCGGACCGGAAGCGGCCCCGCCGGCCGCGGCGAGCAACGACGGGTTGCCTGCCAAGTTCTGGTCCACCGTGATGGTGGCGGCAGCGTTGGCCGAGGTAGCGCCAATGGTGAACACGTTGCCTCCCCGGTTTCCGTTGAGATCATAGCCCGCCTGGTTCTGCCCATTGATGGTCTTGGCAAAGCTGAAGGCCAGGGTGTCGAGGTCTGTGCTGGCCGTTCCCAGGGCACCGTCCCGCGCCGATACAAGACCGCCGATCTGACCACCCAACTCCGACTGCTCGAGCACAACCGGGGCCGAACCGTCTGCCGGAGTGAACACCAGGTCGGTGTGGCCTTTGTTGGTTGCATTGCCTTGTACGGTCAGGGCTGCAGCCGTTGACGAGCTGACCAAGGTGGTGCCGCCGGGAAGGACCAGGCTGATGTTGCCGTAGGCATCGGGCACCTGCGTGGCCCCGATGAGCTGCGCCGCTTGGTCCATGAGGTTGTGTCGCTGGTCCAACAGATCGTTGGGCTGGCCGCCCGAAGCTTCAATCACGGAGATGCGACGATTGAGATCCGCCACTTGCTCCAAAGTTGAGTTCACTGTTTGAACGGCGCTCGTGACGCTTGCGTCGATACCACTGCGCGCCTGCTCCACCGCGACTGAAGTACGATTGAAGGAAGAGACGAGCCACGCCGCGGATTGCACGCCGGACTGCCGCAGGCTGGTATCACCCGGGTTTTGCGCCAGCGCCGTCAGAGAGGAGTAGAAAGCGCTCATGGCGTCGCTCAGATTGCCATCGGTGCCGTTGTTGAACGTCGACACCGAGGCCAAAGCATCGGACTGGGCCGTGGAGCTGGATGATTGCGAGAAGGCCGTGGGAAGCTGCGACTCGACGAACTGATCGCGCGTCTGCGTGACGTTCAACAGGAAGACCCCGCCGCCGATGAAGCCGCGGTTGCCGCCCAATGCGCTGGGGGTGGCCTCGGCCAGGTTGGCCTGCTGTTGGGCGTAGCCCGGGGTGTTCGCGTTGGCAATATTGTTGCTGGTGGTGGCCGCCTTGGCCTGGATGGCTGAAAGGCCGTTGGCTGTGTTGTTGAGAAGGCTGATGAGGTCCATGGGCTAGGCCACCCGGCAGGCCGTGGAGAGATCATCCATTGGGCGACAGGCGCCTCGTCGATCGTAGGCAACGATTCGGGGCGCCAGCGCCGCCAAATAGCTGCGCACACGACAAAGGGCACGTCCGCCCAGTTTGAGATTGACGGCGTCGATCTCGCGCAAGGCGCTGGCCAGGGCACGCACGTCCGTCATGCGGACATCCAGGCGTTGCGACGCCTCGGGCGCCGCCGTGCGCAGGTCGATAAGCGTGACCTGCTCCAGCCCGAATGCGCGGCCGGCTGCCTCCAGAGCCTCGGCCAAGGTTCGCTCAAGCTGCGCCAGTTGCGCGTTGAAAACGCTGCGCTGGCGGGCACGTTCGAACAGCCCCTGAGTGTCGAGCGCGCGGATCAACAAACGCTGGCCTCGCGCCTGCAGCAGCTCGGCCTCCAGCATCACTCGCAGGTGGTCGAGAATCTGTGCGGCGCGGTCCAGCTCATCCATCGTCTAGCCTCCCAGCATGGCTTGCAGACGGGCATCGATCTCGGCCGCAGACACCAGCCGGTCTGCCAGCTGGCTGGCGCTGGGCGCGTAGCTGCCGGCACGGATGGCGTCCTCGATCTGCGCCAGGCGCGCGGAATGCGACACGCCGATGTTGGTCTGTACGGCTCGCGCCAACGCGGCCGCTTTTGCCGCATCGGCGGTGCTCACGCTGTCGGACTTTATGCGTGGAGCAGCCGCTTCGGGTTGTGTTTTGCTCGCCGCGGGGTCCGTCCCGCCTACTGATGTTGTGTTCTTGATCATCATGGCCGATCCCCTTCGCCCATGGGGCTCTTACTGATAGGGGAATCGACACGCTTTGGAGAAGTAATAAGGGCAGGCCCTGCAGAAAGTTCCCCGTTGCCCTGGGTCAGGTCATCGGTATCAGCCGGGAGCGAGTTCTCGATGAGACGCGCCAGTCCAATGCCGCCGCCTTTTTCGACTGCGTTTGCCAGCGCTTCCACGAACATTTGCGAGTGAATCTGACTGCCGGCCGTCCCACCGGTGCCCTTGAAGGCCCCACTGGCTTCGATGAGCTGGCGCAGCAGGCAGGCTTCAACCGCCTGCGCAGCTTGGGTCGCGTCACGGATCGGGCCCATCACATCACCTCCAGGTCGGCGTCGATTGCGCCGGCTGCTTTCATAGCTTGCAAGACAGAGACCAGGTCACGTGCCGAGACGCCGAGCAAGTTGAATGCCTTGACCAGCTCCTCGACCGTGCTGGTGGCTGGCAGGGCCACGGCAGGATTCGTCGACTCCTGGGCGTCCAGGGTCGTGACTTTTCCTGACACCGTCCTGCCTTGCTTGGAAAACGGCGCCGGCTGGGAAGCCCAGGGCGTCTGTCGAACCGAGATGGAAAGGCCGCCATGGGCCACGGCTACTGGCCGAATGCGCACGCCTTGGCCGGCCACCACGGTGCCAGTCCGCTCGCTGACCACGATGCGCGCCCGCTGATCAGGGTCGACCTCGAGGGCTTCCAACTGTGACACCATGGCCACCACGCGACCCTTCCACGACTCTGGAACCTTGATTTGCACCAACGCCGGGTCGCTGGCCTTGGCGGACTCTTCGCCGAGAGACTTGTTAACGGCTTCGGCGATGTGCAGGGCTGTGGTGAAGTCAGGCCGGCGCAGCCCGAGCACGATGGGCACCTTCTCCAAGTCAGGCGAAACCGTGCGTTCCACGGTCGCGCCCCCGGGCACCGTGCCCGAGGTCGGGTGGTTCTTCTGCAAACGCGAGCCTGCCGACATCACCTCGAAACCTCCCGCCTGCACCGGCCCCTGCGCGACTGCGTACACCAGTCCATCCGACCCGGTGAGCGGCGTGATGAGCAGAACGCCGCCGGACAGAGATCGCGCGTCGCCCATCGAGCTGACCGACACGTCGATTCTGGTACCGGGACGAGAGAACGAAGGCAATTCCGCGGTGACCATGACGGCACTGGTGTTGCGCACGCGCACGTCGGTGGGATTCACCCGGATACCCATGCGTCCCAACATGCCGCTGATGGATTGCGCGGTGAAGGTGACCTGGGTGGTGTCGCCCGTGTTTGCCAACCCCACCACCAAACCGTAGCCAAACAGCGCGTTTTCACGCACTCCTTGCACATCCACCAAATCCTTGATGCGCACCGGGGCGCCGGCCGCGGACAGCGCGGGCAGCGTGAACAAGAGCGTGAGAAACAGGGTTCGTTTACGCATGATGATTAGAAAGGCCACAACCAACCCAGAGCGCGCGAGATCCAGCCTGGCTTCTGGTTATCGGAAAGCACGCCGCGACCGACGAATTCGATCTGCGCCTCGGCGACCATGTAACTCTGCACACTGTTGTCTTGGTCGATGTCGATGGGTCGCACCACGCCCGAGATATAGAAGTGGTGCTCCTCCTCGTTGACCAGGATGACTCGATGGCCCTCGACGAAGAGGTTGCCATTGGAAAAGACCTTGGTGACCACAGCGGTCACCGTGGCGGTGAGCGACTCGGAGCGCGCGGTATCTCCCGAGGTCTGCAAGCTGGACGTCGAACTGCCACCGATGTTCAGATTGGGATCCAGTTTCGGTATGTGCTTGAGCAGCCCCAGGAAGGCATCGATCTTGGCAGCGCTGCTGCTGGTCCGGCTGGTGTTGGTGTCGGTGGTGTGCTGGGCGTTGGCCTGTTCGGTGATCTTCACGACCACCAGGTCGTTGACCCGCAAGGCGCGCGCGTCGGTGAAGAGCAACGAGGCCGACCGGCCTTCGTGCCACAGACTGCCGGGAGAGGCCGCCGTCTCATCGCCCTTGCTTTCCACGGGAAGCTTGTACTCGCGTCGCTTGGGCGTGTACTCGCTGATATGGGCCTGGGTGCAGCCCAGCGCCCAGGGCGCAAGAACAGACACGCACAGGATCACGCGAATCGTATGCACTGACGAGCCTCTCATGGCGCATCCACCAGCAGCCGTCCCTCTTCCAGGTGGCCTTCAACGTGGCGTCCCGAGGGAAGCACGGCGCAGAGTCGGCCCACGCCGCAAGATATTGCCCGGCCTTGTACCTCGATGGCCAGCGGCCCGCTCATGACAACGACCTTGACTGATTCACCGGACGCGAGCGTGGCACCGGCAACGTGCGACGGTTCCAGCAGAGTTCCGCGGGGCAGAGCCCGCGCCGCCAGAGCATTTGGCGGTGGCACAAAGCCAGCGTGGCCGCTTCTGATCTCGCGGTCCTCGACGGACAGCGCCGGCTGCAACCGCTCGCCCGCGCGGACCGGCCGCGTGGTGATAGCCGCGGGCGCCCACACCTCGAAACGCACCCAGCCCCAGCCTGTGCAGTTTTGCCCGTACAGCTTCACCGGCATGCGGCCGGATCCGGTGACCGTTCCGCCTAGCACCGCCTGGCGCAACACGCAGCCCGCCGGCATTTGTGGCGCCCAGCCCAGCGGCACGATGCGTGCCCCTGGAACAGTAAGCGCTCGAGAAAGAACCTCGCTCACCTCGGGGGGGAGGTTGGCGGCGCCGGTCGGATGGGACGCGGCAGCCGTCGCAAGGAGGAGAGCGAGGGGGAAATGGGGGGTCATGGCGTCTCTAGCGAAGTGCAGTCAGCTTTTGCAGCATCTCGTCCGCTGACTCCACGATCTTGGAATTCAGCTCGTAGTTGCGCTGGGTGGTGATCATGTTGATCATTTCCTCGACCGCCGACACGTTCGAGCCTTCCAGGTTGCCTTGCGAGATGCTGCCGGTGCCCTGGTCCCCGGCCTTGACCACGATGGGATCGCCACTGGAGGGAGTGGCGAGAAGCAAGTTGTTGCCGATGGCTTCCATTCCACCCGGATTGGCGAAGGTGGCTATCTGGATGGTGCCGATGTTGGTCATGTCGGTACGATTGGAAAGTCTGGCCTGCACGATCCCATCCGAGGTCACGGTGACGTTGGTTGCATCCGTCGGAATGGTGATGCCGGGTTCCAGCACTTCGCCCAGCTGGGTGACGACGCGGCCGGTGGCATCCAGCCGGAAACTGCCGTCGCGGGTGTAGGCGATGTCGCCGTTGGCGCGCTGGATGCGGAAGAAGCCGCCGCCCTCGATGGCCAAGTCCAGCGGGTTCTTGGTCGAGATCATGTCGCCCTGGGCGAAGGCGCGGGATGTGGATGCGGTCCGGACGCCCAGACCCACCTGCAGCGCCGTGGGCTGGCTGCCACCCTGCGCGTTGGGCGGCGTGGCTGCGCGAATGGTTTCTGACAGGAGATCCTGAAAATCGGCGCGCGTCTTCTTGAAGCCAGTTGTGCTGGCGTTGGCCAGGTTGTTGGCGATGACGTCCAGCTTGGTCTGCTGTGCGTCCATTCCGGTAGCGGCGGTGTAAAGCGATCGCAGCATGAGTTCCCCCTAGTGGATCTCCTTCATTTGACCAACCCCACTTGGGTGGCGCGGTCGTCCAGTTTTCGATAGGTCTGGATTGCCTGCATGGCCATGTCGAACTGGCGTTGCGCACTGATCATCTGAATCGTGGAATCCAGCGCACTCACGTTGCTTAACTCCAGCTCACCCACGCGCACGCTACTATCCGCTGCAGGGCTCATGCTGGAGCCAGCCGAGGGCTGCAGCAAGGAGGGCGCGACCTTGTCCATCGGCCCTTGCGCCTCGAAGAGTGCCAGCGTGTCCACCACTGTGTCGCGGCCCACCACCACGTTGCCGTTGCTATCGATGTGCGGGTCAGTGCCCACCGGCACGGTCACGGGATCGCCGGAAATACCCAGCACGGGCAATCCCGAGGCGAGCAACTCGCCGTTGGGGCCGCGCTCAAGATGTCCATTGCGCGTGTACGCGACCCGGCCGTTCGATAGCCGTACACCAAGATAGGCATCGCCCTCGGGCAAAACGTCGAGCGGGTTGTCCGTGGTGTTGCTGGGACCTGGTCGCATGTCCACGCCGGTGGACACCGCGCCGGCCATGACCTTGTCGCTGGGTCCGGGCGGCAAGAAGGCACGAAAAGCGGGACGCGTGGCCTTGAAACCCGGCGTCTCGGCATTGGCCAGGTTGTCAGCAATGGAATCGAGCTGGGCGGCTCGTGCCACTGCAGCAGACATTCCTACATATAGTCCGTCGGCCACTTTGCGTACCTCTCGCTTGGTGACGAAGCAAGCGCGGTGCCAGACGCATTTGTGGCGCGACCCAGATTTTCCACTACATGGGGTTCAGTTCTTGCTGGTTCGGTCCGATAGAGGAATTGTGAGCCCCAGGACCAGCCTCGATGCCGCTGTCAGAGTCCGCGAAGTCGCCGAGGATCGTGCGCGCATGACCCTCGCCGAGGCTCAGCGCTTGGCCCTGCAGACCGCGGATGCGGTACGCGAGGCGGCCCAGCGCGCGCTCACCGACGACCGTTGCAGCGGCAGCGCAGCCGACTGGACCATCATCGAATTCGCTCACATCCGGGCGCTACAGGACGCACGGCGGGCGGAGCTGGAAAGGCGTGCTGCCGAGGAGAAACTCGGGGTTTCGCGTGAGCGTTTCGTGGGCGCGCGCACCCGTGCCGAGGCCCTGCGCCGGGTGCTGGAAGCGCGTCGCAGCGAGATGCAGGTGGCCGAGAGGCTGACCGAGCACAAAGAGATGGACGAGGTCGCGAGTCTGCTGCGGTGCCGCAGGTAGGCGCGCCAAGCGTGCGCCAGGAATCTGGCGCGGAGCCGGGCTGGGCAACCGGCATCTGACACGGCCGTCGCCAGGTTGGTGACGTCGTTGATGGGAACCCTGAAAGCTCTATACTGGTCCGCGATGAAGCAATTCCTTTGTACAATCGCGATCGTCATGTCAGTCGTTTCTTTGGCCGTGTCCGCTAGCGCCCAGGGTGAGAAGTGGGAGCTTGTGGGTACCAAGGACGAGATTGTCAGCTACCGGCGCGAGGTCGCGGGCAGCCCGGTAATCGCCATGCGCGGCGAGGCGGTCGTGGATGCCTCGATCGTTCGCGTAGCCAGCGTTCTCTTGGATACCGCTCGCCTGCCCCAGTGGATGGATAGACTGGCCGAGGCGCGACGGATTCGCACCGAGGGCCCACGCCACTACGTGGAATATGATCGCGCCACCGTTCCCTTTCCGCTGAGCAATCGCGATTTCGTGGTGGAGACATGGGTGGAGGTCGACGCCGCGAAGAAACAGTTGCTGCTCAAAGCCCACTCGGTGGTGGACCCGTCCGCCCCGGAAACCGGTTTGGTGCGAGGCGAAGTACTTTCCAGCACCTTTACTCTCACGGCTGTCGACCACGGCCAACGCACGCGCGTGGTTGCCGAGGTTCACACCGATCCCAAGGGTTCAATCCCCAAGTGGATGGTCAACCTGACCCAGAAATCCTGGGCGCACACCACCATCATGGGTCTGCGCGCCCAGGTGCGGAAAGCCGGTGTTTCGGATGATCCCGCAGTGAAGGCCTTCCTAGAGAAATCAGGCCTTCTCGAGTAAGCTAACTTCTAGTATCGCGCCAGCACCGTCTCACCGGCGCGCGTGCGATCACCCGGCCGGCACAGGACTTCCAGCCCGGGAATCCGTCGGACAAACACGTCGCACTGCGATCCCATGCGGATCATCCCCACGCGCTGGCCGCACGCGACCGTGTCACCGGAATTCACGAAACAATCCACCTGGCGCACATAGCGATCCGCGATTTGCACCATGGCGACAGACAAGTCTCCCTCGATGACGATGGTGTTGCGCGCATTCTCGGCGACTGAAGCCCGCACCTCGTCGGTGACGGGCATGTGCCACATGAGGTGCATGAGAGCGCGCACCATCGAGGCATTTTCGTGGAGCGCCGGGCGGGCATGTGCGTGCGTAACCTTGCCGCCGACGGGCGCGCGGTTCACGTGCACCGACCACGGGAACATGTAGATGCCAATCAGCACGCCCGGCAGTTCGCTGGGACCCACGAAGGGCGCGTCGGTGAGCGGGAGCTCGGTTCCATTCTTGACCACCACCGGCATGGTGTGGGGCGGAACCTCGCACACGTAGAGAACACGCCCATCAGCGGGCGCGACAACCACACGACCGGCCGGAGCGTGGCGCTCGGGATCGCGAAAGAAAGAGTGGAAGCGCCAGTAGAGAAAAGAAACCGGGTCCATCAGATCCTAGCCACGCGCCACACGTGCCGCGGCGTCCACCAGCGCCCGCTGTGCCCGCGGACGAGTTGCCCGACCCAGCAGCCACAGCGGGCCGCGCATGGCCCACAGCCAGATGAAAAACAGGCACATGGCCGCGTAGGTCGCGTAGTCCACGGCCAGATCCCACAGGGCGCGGCCTGGCTGCCGCTGCAGCTTGTCGAGAAAGCGGCGCAGGCCGGTCATTGGATCTCCGCCGCGACAAATGAGTGCACCATCGC
>Ga0265316_10000566_pt1 | contig 41362 bp, 35 predicted proteins | sample 4522metaG_FD_202092 | JGI IMG/M metagenome (GOLD analysis project Ga0265316, IMG submission 202092) | Rhizosphere microbial communities from Carex aquatilis grown in University of Washington, Seatle, WA, United States - 4-5-22 metaG | ecosystem: Host-associated > Plants > Roots > Rhizosphere >... | reverse complement strand
GTTGGGGTTTCTTTTCCGGAAACATTTACTCCTATGTTGCTTCTTTTTTGTGAAGCTATAAATGCGTCTGCCAATTGGTCAAGAGTTAATTTTGTATGTATTTGCTTTTGTTTTTCTATCTGTTCCTGTTTTACAGATTCCGGAGTTTCAACCTGTATTTGTACTGTTTGATTATAAAGGGTCGTTATGCGCGCATAAAAGAAAATTATTCCTGCAAGCAGGTGCAAAATAATTGTCCCCAATAAGCCGTTGATGAAATTTATATTCATGCCGCTGCAAAAAATAATTCATAAAAGTACTATTTAATAGACTTAATTTAAAACAGACAAATTAAAAGATATTGGAAATATTTAAAACAAATTCCCTAATCCAGGCTTTTGAAGAAGGTTTGTAAGCAAAACGAATACCCATATTTACAGGAACAGGTATGTAAAAAAAGTTAAGATCTGCTGTAAGTTCAGTTCCTGTTGAAGTAAAATTTGTCTTTGAACCGCTGTTAATTTGTTCATTTTTTAATTTAGAGTTAGTGCTTTCAAAATAAAACGCTCCATCGAACCTTTTTATATAAACAAATCCTAATAATTGCAAATCGGGATAAGCAATCGGGAAAATATAATCAGCCGATGCAATTGATATTTGTGAATAATTTTTAATTAATGAATTCCAACTATCAGTATAACCTCTCGACGGGGTTAAATTACTTGATACCTGAATGAGTTTGTTATCCTGTTTTTCGAAATTGAATGAAATTTTCAAGACATGATGATTGAAAATTCCCGGAAAATAAAAATTAGAACCTAAATACCAGTATTTCCCGGCCACATCAGATTGAGAAGCCAATGGATTTAAAAATATAAAATTTACAGATTCTCCCAAACGGGGAAATAAATCTTTTACTGACATTTGATAATAACGATATGCATCTAAAGAAAACCCATATCTTGAAATTCCTGATTTTTCCTGTTTGGAATTTGGAATAGTATAAAATTCATTATTAAATTTTGCCTCCAATAACGGAGTAACAGATTGAATATATTTTCCTCGTGAAAGCTCAAAAGGAATATATGTTCTAGCATTGAAATCAAACGAATTAAAATTTCCGGAATTCTGAACTGCATTTGAAGCATATTCTGGTTTTCCCCCATTTAATATATCCAATTCAAAAACCGGATAAAGCGCTTTATAAGCCAATGAAAGGTTTGAAAATAACTGCCTGTTTGTATAACCCTGACCTCCCATGGCAATCAATGTACCCTGAATGTTTTGCGAAAGAACTGAATATCCGGGAAAAACAATATTTGAATTATTTATCAGGTTCAATAAATCGTAATTATTATTTGTGAGGTTTGTAAAATTGTAATAAAATGGCAGCCAGCTGTGGATATTTAACAAATGTCCAAATTTCGAATAAGGTTCTGTCGGATAAGTTTTGTACTGAATTTTCTTTTCATCAAATTTTTCAGGTTCCTGCACACTTAATTTATTTGCCAAATCCAATGAAACATTTTTTACTTTTTCAATGGGAATCCAATTTGTGGAGTCTAATACTGCTTCAGCAATATCATATCCCTGCGAAGTGTAATTGGAGAAAATGATTGTTCCATTATTCGCTGAAAAACAAGGGTCAAAAGCTCCATTTTTTACAGATGTAACCTGGCAGATTTTGTGGCTCATCTTATTAATCGCGTAAATATTATCAATTCCTGAAAGGCCGGTTTCAAATAAGATATTATTTCCGGCAAATTTTGGTTGCGAAATATTTGTATAACTCGGTCTTAGTAATGTTTCCCACAAAGTCGTTTTGGTATCAAGTACCATAATACTCTTACCATCCTGATTTACAGCAGTCATTACTAAATATCTGGAAGAATCATCCCATGCTGGTAATTGCACGGAACAGTTACCAGGAGTACAATATTTTTCAATTAACTGCCCTTCGCTCAATGTTAACAATACTATTGAATTTTGATTATGGATATCGGCTTCAACAACTGCAATTTTTTTACCATCAGGTGAAGCTGCCGGTGCATAGTATCTTGACTTTTTTGTAATATATTTTATATCCCCCGTTTCAAGATTATATTTTCGTACTACTGAATAACTGCAATTTTGCCATCGTTTATCCATAATTAATTCCTCCCAAACCAGATAATGACCACCAATACTAAGATTATCTGACATTGTTAAACCGGGAATCAGAAGTACTTTTTCAGTTCCTGTATTTTTATTTATTAAAACATACTTTTTAATTTCATCGATTCCGGATTTTTCAACGACAATTAAACTGTCATTGTACAGGCATGGATTTCGGTATGAAGAATAGCCAAGGGATTCTCTTTTATTTAAAGTTTTAAATGGTATATACTGAATCTGCCTGCTTTGGTAAGTCCAGATGCTATCGAAATCATGTAAAGTCCGATTATACAATTGGGTTCTTGATAACCCTGACGCTGACTTCAGACCAATATAAAATGGAAAAAAAAGAAAACTTAATTGACCTGTTGCATCTAAAACCTCTTCCCAAAGCCGGGGACCATATTTTGCCCGGTTATAGGCCACCAGTAAATAACCCAATTGATAATAATTAGGTACATAATTTTTGTATGAACCCATTATTGCCTTTTTGAAAGGATATGGATTATGGTTATCAAGCATGTAAGCCCTGGTTTCCATTTCAAAAGAAGGTTCCCTTCCCCTGCCAGTATTGGTCAATGCTGTTTCAGTAGTTACGGCATCGCCTTCTAAAAACCATGAATGAACAAATAATATTGAAAAACCTGTCGACATTTGTCCAATAACAATATTTCCTAAACCGGTAATACCAACGTTAATTCTGCTTAATTGAGAAACATGTCTGAATTCATGTACCCCGAGCTGTTCAAACCAATCCTGGGCATAAATATTCTGAGGAGAAACAGGATAAATTTCCATTCTTTTAGGAGCCCAAACCACCAAACCATTAGATTCGGCAGAATAATTATGAATAATTATGGAAACCTTGTCGGGTTTTTGATGTAAGGTATTTCCTGTTAATGAGGAAGTATATTCAAAAATTGAAGCTATTTTTAGAGCCTGATTTTCAAAGGCGCTGTCGTAAACAAGTCTGAAAGAAGGTGTGTTAATTTGTCTCCATTTTATTTTAGCCGGATCCTGGCCGGTCTCATAAAACTGGGCAAAAACAGAGGAACTGAAAAAAAATAAAATTACAGCTGCCCCTATTTTCATAATTTAAAAATTAATTCTACTTCTTTTTTAATCCGGTATTATATAAATTTAAATATTGCAAATCCCTTCTTTCAATTTCGGAATGATAAGAGAGCTTGTATTTTCCGGTGACTTCTTTCATTTGATCTAAAGCTTCCAGATCATATCTGATATCATAGTCTATTAAAGATTGCAATCCTGGTCTTAAAGAAAGAAAATAAGTCAGCTCATCGGAACATGTTTTGAAATAGTTTTTAATCACTCCCAGACCTTTTAAAGTATCGCCAGCCGCGAAATATGTTTCAGCAATATTAATAGTTGAAAAATCATCGGGTATTTTATTTGAAGGTGTTAATTGGCAGCATTTATCCAATACTGCAATTGCCGAATCTCTTTTATTTTCCAAAACCAATTCTTTGGCCAAACGGGCAAAATTATTCCGGAATTTCAGTATGGTTAAGGTTCTTCTATGAAAATTATCCATATATACATCGGGTTCATTCATCCGGCCATAATCAAATTTATTCATCATGTTATTGTACATAATTTTTGTTTTTATTCTTCCACAATCCATCATATTGGAAAATTCCTTTTTAACAGGTACAAAGCGATAAGCAAATCCTTCCAGTTGAAGGTACTTGTCCAACCCGGCAGTTCCTTCTGTATTGCTTGCAACAAAGTATATTGGTCGTCTCCATTTATTTTGGGCAATAATATCGAGAGTTATCAAAGTACCTTTATCAATACTGTTGCTTTTTATTGTAAATTTCACAGTGTCTTCAATTTTATCTGCATCTTCAGGTTCAATTGTTCCATTATTTAAAACAAAGTTTTTGTCGACAGGAATATAAAAGTTACGCCCGGGAATAAAATCCAATTCCCCATCATAACCACTGATGGTTTTTGTATCAGGATTGTCGCTTGCAACAAATGCAATTGCCTCCTGAAGATCGATAGGTCTTTTAATTTTATCTATAATGTAAACCCTGTCCCGTCTGTCCCCTAAATAATTTTTATTTTCAAGAGAAATTGGCAAGACATCTGAATTGTATACTTTCCTTTTCATCTGGTTTATATACCAATCCATGTTAAGCAGCATAAGATTTACGACCCTGACATCCGTTCTTATACCTTCTACTTCCTGCAGGTACCATAATGGAAAAGTATCATTATCACCGAAGGTGAATAAAATTGCATTGGGTGCACATGAATTAAGATAATTGTATGCATAGGCCCTTGTGGTATACCTTCCGGAGCGATCGTGGTCCCTCCAATTTTCTTTTGCCATTATTCCGGGAACCAGGACCAGGCATAAAGTTGAAATTCCAACCGCCCTGATAATTGCATTTTTTTCCTGTTTAAATAAACTGAATACAGATAATACACCAATTCCAATCCAGATGGCAAATACGTAAAACGATCCGGCATAGGCATAATCACGTTCACGAGGTTGATATGGCGTTTGATTCAAATAAAGTACAATTGCAATACCGGTCATGAAAAAAAATAAAACTGTGACCAGGAAATATCTTTTGCTTTTTTCAAGCATATAAACCAGCCCGATTATTCCTAAAATGAAGGGAAGAAAATAATAAACATTTCTTGAAGGATCGTTCTTAACATTTGCCGGAAGGTTATCCTGGGGACCTAAACGTTTTGAATCGATATAATTTATTCCGCTAATCCAGTTTCCTTTCAGAATCCCGCCACTTCCCTGTTCATCGTTTTGCCGTCCCACGAAATTCCATAGGAAATACCGCATATACATTTGTCCTAACTGATATTTTAAAAAGAATAATAAATTTTCACGAAAAACAGGAACATATAAGGTTTTTTTTGCCCCGTTTTCTTCAACATCAACAGGCTTTCCCTTAATGTTAGCCCAATCTCTGTAAACTTCAATATGATTAGGGTCGGGACTGTACATCCGTGGAAAAAATGTACAAAATTTTTTATCGTATATTGCCTTATAGCTGTGCCCAACAATTTCATATTTCCCATTAACAGGTGCATAATTAGCTTTATCCTCAACAACTTCTTTCATCGGAGCATTAAAATATTGTCCCCAAAATAATGGCCTGTCGCCATATTGCTCACGGTCGATATAAGATTGAAGTGAAAATATATTTTCGGGGTTATCTTCATTAATCGGGGTATTGGCATGTGCCCTGATAACAACTAACATATAAGAAGAATACCCTAAAAGCAACATGACTATTCCAATAAGGGCTGTATTTAAAATTACTTTTTGGTTTCTGATTGAATAATAAATTCCATAAACCAACAGACAAAAGATTATTATTGAAAAAAACAGTATACCTGAATTGAATGGCAGATCAAGAGAGTTTACGAAAAAAAGTTCGACACGGGATGCTATCTGCACCAATCCCTGGATAATTCCATACAAAACAACCCAAAGAATAGCAAATGAAAGAACAAGGGCAATTGCGACACCTTTTGTAGTAATTTTGTATTTTCTGAAATAGTAAACCATTACTATTGCTGGAATGACCAAAAGGTTTAATAAATGGACCCCGATTGATAAACCCATCAGGTAAGCTATAAGTATTATCCAGCGGTTTGCATATTTTTCATCTGCTATATCTTCCCATTTTAAAATCGCCCAAAAAACAAGTGCAGTGAATAGTGAAGATGAGGCATACACCTCTCCTTCAACTGCAGAAAACCAGAATGTATCAGAAAATGTATAGGCTAATGCACCTACGAGACCACTTCCAATAATTATTGAAATGTTTGATTTCGTAAAATTATTTCCCCGTATTATAATTTTTCGTGCAATATGAGTAATAGTCCAGAAAAGTAACAGGATTGTAAATGCGCTGGCTAAGGCCGACATGTAATTCACCATTCTGGCGACCAGTCCAAGATTGGACCCGACAAATAATGTAAAAAATTTTGCAATTATTGCAAAGATTGGATTTCCCGGAGGATGCCCGACTTCAAGTTTAAATGACGTGGCAATAAATTCACCGCAATCCCAAAGACTTGCCGTGGGTTCGGCAGTGGAAATGTAGGTAAAAACAGCTATTAAAAAAGCTACCCAACCGAATAAGCTATTGTAGGTTTTGAATTGTTTCACTAATTTGAAATTAAATGTTTCTTAATTTTCCTTTGCAGAGTTAGCGAATTTAGTGTTTTTATCTGAAATTAAGGATTGGCATTTGTTAAATCGGATAAATGAAATAATTTTAACTTTGAGCTAAAAGTTATAAATGAAAAAAGATAATTCAAGGATCAATATTGTTTATTCAACCAATCCAGCTTTTCATTACGAATTTGACCATCAGGAGGAACCTGAAACCTTGCCAAGTCATCAGCAAAATTTGAGGGTTATGCTCGACAGGAAAAATCGTGCAGGCAAATCTGTTACTTTGGTTAATGGTTTTGTTGGCAAAAAAGAAGACCTGGAAAAACTCGGGAAAATGCTAAAATCAAAATGCGGAGTGGGAGGTACAGTGAAAGATAACCAGATTTTAATTCAGGGTGATTTTTGTGAAAAGATCATTCAATTATTATATTCACAAAACTACAAAGTAAAAAGAAGCGGAGGCTAAGATGAATTTCATTCAGAAATTTATAATTTTTGTTTTTACATTAATTTTAATTTCATGTAAACCAGCCGACAATCCCAAAAAGGACTTTTTACAATGGGTTCAAAAAGGAAAAATTATTGATAAAGTCATTTGCAAGGACGATCAATCGTTGAGTTATTGCCTTTATCTGCCTTCAAATTATAATATCAAGCAAAATTGGCCAATCATTTATTGTTTTGATCCCAAAGCCGATGGAAAGCTTCCTGTAACATTATTTAAAGATATTGCAGAAAAAAAGGGATACATTATTGTTGGTTCAAACGATTCAAAAAATGGTACAAGCGCTGATTATTTATCTCATATTACCGATGTTTTATTTTCCGATACCAGACTAAAACTTTCGATTGATGAATCGCGAATATATGTTACCGGATTTTCAGGCGGTGCTCGCGTGGCATGCGCCAGTGCGCTTACATATGGAAATATTGCCGGAGTTATTGCCTGTTCTGCAGGATTTCAGCCTAATCAGGGACAACCTCAATTTGAATTTATCGGAATAGCAGGAGATTCCGACATGAATTACCTTGAAATGAAAATATTGGATTCCACACTTGGAAATTATTCATTACCACATCAATTTTATGTCTTTAGCGGGAAACACCATTGGCCGCCTAAATTATATTTGGAAAATGCCATTGAGTCCTTCGAATTAATTGCGATGAAGAATAATCCTTTATTAAGAAATGATTCTGTTATTAAGGCCTATATTAAAAAAAATCTTATCAATTCAGATTTACCCGCAAATTCAAATAATACTGACAGTTTGATCATTAATTATAGGCAACTTAACAATTCAATTTCAGTTCTTCAGGGATTGGCTGATATTTCAAAATTGAATGAAAGCTTAACAAAGCTTTTAAAAAATGAAAATCTGGTATATTATCTGCGGTCAGAAAAAATTATTGAAACAGAGGAAAATTTAAAAAGACAATTGTATATCAATTCTTATCAAAAAGAAGATATCCGATGGTGGACAAATGAAATTAATATTTTAAAAATAACAATAAAATCAGGTAAAAACAAAACTGAAGGTCTTTCATGCAGCCGTTTGCTTGCTTACATAAGTTTAATTTCATATAGCTATATTAATTCTGCTTTGAGCCAACAAAACTGGAAGGCCGCTGAAAATTTCTTGCAAATTTATGGAATGGCCGATCCTGAAAATCCCGATTATTTTTATTTTTCTGCATGCTATCTGGCAAATACCGGAAATTTATTAAAGGCTTCTGAAGTTTTGAAAAAGGCCATTTCGCATGGTTTCAGTGATATTGCTAAAATAGAAAACGATCCTTTAATTTCACCTCTAAGAAATACATTAGACATTCAAAAAATTATTTCCAAATAATTTTAAAAAATAGTTTAAATGAAATAATTAATTATCTTTGACCGAACGTTCAGTCATAAAATGTCGCCAAAAACAAAAGCACAGTTTGAAGAAGTAAGGTTGGAAAAACGAGAGTTGATTCTTGAGACAGCTTTGGAAATATTTGCTACCTATGGTTATCATGGGGCATCTATAAGTATGATTGCGCAACATGCTGGCATTGCAAAAGGCTTATTATACAACTATTTTGAAAGTAAAGAAGATCTTTTAAAAGCTGTAGTTAGCGATGGGTTTAAAGATTTCCTGGATATATATACACCCCTTTTAGACAAAAACTTTTCGGAAGAAATGTTAACACCAGAATTATTTCGAAAGTTGTTTAAAAAAGCTTTCAAAGTAATGAAAGACAATATCCATTTTTGGAGATTATACTATGCTCTGGCTTTGCAGCCCGGTGTAATGGAAATGATAATCAAAGATTATGAAGGTTATATGTTTACTCATCTCGATTTGATGGAAAAATATTATAAAAAACAAGGTTCAAAAAAGCCTCGTGCAGATGCGCTGCATTTATACATTTTGATGGATGGTATAACTATGAATTACATTCAGCCTCACAACGAATTCACAATCGAAGAAATGGAGAGTACTATTATTAAAGAACTTGAAAAACCTATATATTAATGTGCCAATTTACTATTAAGCTGAGTGAAAATGGAAGATATATTTTGCAACCTTTTTGCAAGTATTGCATTATAGAAAAAATAAATTTGGATGAATCTTGTTGAAGAAAAGCAGCTTTTACAAAAAATAAAGGAAAACCCGGAATTATTTGGGGAAATATTCGATGTGTATTATAAAACAATTTTTAGTTATATTTTTCGACGGGTTGCCGATTATGATATTCCAAGGGATATGGCGGCTGATGTTTTTTTAAAAGCATATTTAAAAGTCGGTTCTTTTGTTTGGAAAAATATTTCGATACTTACTTGGCTTTACCGGGTCGCTACCAATGAAGTAAATTATTATCATCGAAAAAATAAATCAAGCAAGTTGTCCTTTGAAATATTTGCATATCAATCTGAAAAATTATTTGAATTTGAGGATTATCAAACTGAAAAGCAACATCTGGAAAACGAATTTAAGTTAAATGAGGATTTTGTTAAGGTGCAGCGTTCATTGAAAAAGCTTAATGTAAAATACCAGGAAGTTATTTCATTAAGATACTTTGAAAAAAAAGCGATACTTGAAATAGCTGAAATACTTGATAAAAAAGAAGGAACAGTAAAATCACTTTTGTCTAGAGGATTGGAAAAATTAAAAATTGAGTTTAATAATGCAACCTAATTTGATTTTTGCATTATAGGGTTAAAATTAAAATTATGGAAAATGATTTTGAAAACAGAATGGAAAACCTTCAAACTCCGGATACCGATTTTGTAAAACACCAGGAGATCTTTAAGATTGGATTGATGAATGCCAGGAAATCATCACGGATTGGACTTGTTTTTATAATAATTCCGGCTATCGTCATACTTATCGCTTATATTAAGCTCCATTTCTTATTGAGCGTCGATTTCACTTCAACCATTCAAAGTATTACAAACAAAACCGAAGGTATGAGCTATATACGATGGCTATTCCCCACGGTTTTTTTGGTAATGCCTCTGTTGGCAGCTGTTATAAACATATTGGCCTTAAGTCATTTTTATGTAAATAAAAAAACAAAAGAATTAATTATTACAATTCAGTACAGGCTAAAAAATTTGATAGTTCTTATTGTTAGTTTGGCCATTATTGTTGCGTTCTGGAGTTTTATCATCATCGGATACGTTTATTTTAAGTAACCATTGAAAAATTTTTGTTATGAAGTTTTTTAAAATTTTATTCGTTGTTCTTGCTTTATCTGCACAAGCTTTTTCACAGCAACCTTCAGCAAAGGAAATAATTAAAAAAGCGAATGACCTCATGCAGGGCCAAACAAATGAAAGTTATATGCAAATGAGTATTGTAAGGCCAACCTGGCAGCGCACCATTGCCTTTCATTCATGGGCAAAAGGCAGTGAATTTAGTTTGGTTATTATTACCGATCCGGCCAAAGAAAAAGGACAAACTTTTCTGAAGCGAAAAAATGAAATATGGAACTGGGTTCCTAATATACAAAGAATGATAAAACTTCCGCCTTCCATGATGTCTCAAGGCTGGATGGGTTCCGATTTTACAAACGACGATTTGTTAAAAGCTGCATCAATAGTGGAAGATTACGACCATACTTTCCTGGGAAGCGAAGTTTGCAACGGCGAAGAATGTTATAAAATAAAATTAGTGCCAAAAGCCAATGCAGCTATTGTTTGGGGCTCACTTATTAAATGGGTGAGTAAAAAAGGATATTTTCAGATGAAAACCGAATTTTATGACGAAGACAATCAATTGGTAAAAACCGAATCGGCCTCTGCTATTAAAAACATGGGCGACAGGGATATTCCCACTCATTTCGAGATTATACCTGCCGATAAACCCGGCAACAAAACCATTGTGGATTTTGACAAAGCCATATTTAATAAACCAATGGAAGACGGGTTTTTCTCACAGCAAAATATGAAGAATGTGAGATAGTTGCTAGTTGTTGGATGTTAGTTGTTAGCAAAAAATAAATGGAAACATTAAAATCATATTTAGACCTTGAGGTTTGGAAGAAAACTAGAATTCTAGCTAAGGAAGTATATAATACAACAAAATTATTTCCTAAGGAGGAAATATACGGGCTTACAAATCAAATTAGAAGAAGTGCAGTTTCTGTTGTTTCAAATATCGCGGAGGGTATAGGAAGACAAACTGCGAAAGACACAATACAATTTCTGTATATTTCAAGAGGTTCATTATATGAGTTGGAAACCCAATTATTCATTGCTTTTGATTTAGAATATATAAAAATGAACAACTTGAAAAGCATTTAGAAATTATAACTGAATGTAAAAAGCTACTGAACGGCTTTATCAATTATTATAAAAATATAAAATCGATTTAATGACGTCCTATCAACTATCAACTAACAACTAGCATCTATGTTAAAGCTGGCTTGGCGAAATTTATGGCGCAACAGGCGCCGAACATTGATAACTGTGGCATCGGTATTTTTTGCTGTGTTTTTTGCCATAATTGCGCGTGGTTTCAAACACGGCGTATGGATTTACCTTATTGATAATGTGTTACATTCATATACAGGTTATGTACAAATTCACGAACAAGGATATTGGGATAACAAAACCTTCGATTATAGCATGGCCGCCAATGATTCGGTATTTGCAAAAGTGAAAGCTATAAAGCAAGTAAAAGGGATCATTCCTCGCCTCGAATCTTATTCATTGGCTTCATCGGGTGATAAAACAAAAGGTGTAATTACGGTTGGCATAGAACCCGATTTAGAAAATGAATTTACAGAACTTAATAAAAGGATTGTATCCGGTAGATATTTTACCAGTAAAGATTCCGGGGTAATTTTATCGGGACGCCTTTCAAAGTATCTGGATTTAAAGGTAAACGATTCAATTGTACTGATTAGTCAGGGATACCAGGGAATGGGGGCAAATGGAATTTATAGAATACTGGGGATTGTGAAACTTCCAGCTCCTGAATTCGACAATCAAATGGTGTTTATGCCATTGCCCCTGGCACAGGAATATTATTCTGCCCAGGGTCGCATCACTTCTGTGGTGGTTGATTTGAACAATCCGCAAGACATGGACAAAGCAATCAGAAAAATCCATAAAATTGTTAATTCCGAAGAATTTGAGGTAATGTCGTGGAAAGATATGCTCATTGAACTTTACCAGCAATATGTAAGCAATGAAGGAAGCGGAATGATTATTATTTCGCTGTTATACCTGATTGTTGGGTTTGGTGTATTTGGCACGGTTTTAATGATGATTGCCGAGCGCAGGCATGAATTTGGAATTATGATAACTGTTGGTATGCAGCGAAGACGATTGATGCAGTTAGTAGGCTTTGAACTGACATTTATCTGCCTGATGGGCTTGTTCTTCGGGTTTCTTGGAAGCGTACCTATTGTAGCTTATTTCCATTTTTATCCGATTCATATGAGCGCTGCAATGGCCAAATCGTATGCGGCATTTGGCATAGAAGCAATTTTGCCAACTGCCTGGCAGCTCGATTATATGCTCCAACAGGTTTATATTGTTTTTATAATTGTGCTTGTGGTCCTTATCTATCCTTTGTATTCAGTATATAAGCTGGATTTGACTAAGGCTATGAGAAGGTGAAGAATTACAAATTACTGATGACAAATTATAAATGAATAAGGTTGAAATCAAAAAACTAACATCTAACAACCAGCAACTATGCTAATATCATTATCGTGGAAAAATATTTGGCGGAATAAAACCCGCAGCCTCATTATCATTTTTGCTATTGTATTTGGGGTTATTGGAGGAGTTGGGATTATCGCCTTTATGAACGGGCTGATATTTCAGCGTCTTGATATGGCCATCGGGAATGAAGTCTCGAACATTCAAATCCACAATTCGCATTTTCAAAACAATAAGGAATTAAATGATACCATTTTTGATATTTCAAAAGTAACATCTGTTCTGGATACATCCAAGAAAATAAAGGCTTACAGCGTGAGGTTAAAATCAGTGACCATGATTAATTCTGCCAATAGCGGTGAAGGAATAATGCTCAATGGTATTGATCCTGAAAAGGAAAAAGAGGTTACGGGTATATATAAATATATTCAGGAAGGCACTTATTTCAAAGATAGCAGGAAAAATGGAATTCTGATAGGCGAAAAACTGGCCAGGAAACTTAAAATTAAAATACGTTCGAAAGTGGTGGTAACCATGCAATCAGCATCAGGCAATATCACCAATGCCGCTTTTAAAGTTATAGGTATTTATAAGACAGCCAATTCAACTTTCGATGGGCACAATGCTTATGTTCGAAAATCAGATCTGGCGGCAATTATAGGATTTGATAACCAGGCTGCCCACGAAATTGCCATTTCGGTTTATAACGACAAAGAAAGTGAAGCTTTGGTGGCTTCATTAAAAGGCAAATTCAATAATGATAAACTGAGTATTGAACGCTGGGATGAAATTATGCCTGAACTGGGCCTTTTAACTGGCGTTATGGATTATATGCTGTATATTTTTATGTTAATTATTTTCCTTGCGCTCAGCTTTGGTATTATTAATACAATGCTTATGGCAGTTATGGAGCGAGTGCGTGAAATTGGAATGCTTATGGCTATTGGGATGAACAAAACCAAAATATTTTTAATGATTATGCTCGAAACTATTTTGCTCATGCTTACAGGCTCTATTACTGGCCTTGTACTTTCGTACGGAATAGTAATTTTCTTCGGAAAACATGGCATCGACCTTTCAAATTTTGCTTCAGGTCTATCAGGATTTGGCTTCAGTTCAATGGTTTATCCATTTCTTGAAACCGGGGCATATATTAAAATTGTTATTATGGTAATAATTGCCGGAATTATTTCTTCCATTGTCCCGGCACGAAGGGCTTTGAAATTGAACCCATCGGAAGCGATAAGAAAACTATAAATTATGTGCAAATGTTTTGAACTTAAAATATATAGAATTAGTCATTGGTAATTTGTAATTAGAAATTTATATTATGAATATCATCGAAACAAAAGGGCTCACGAAAATTTATCGTGAAAATGGCAATGAAGTAGTTGCAATTGAGGATTTGAATATTACATTCGAACAAGGAGAATTTACTGCTGTTGTAGGGCCATCAGGTTCAGGAAAAACTACTTTTCTGAATATGGTTGGCGGAATAGATTATCCCACTTCAGGCGAAATTCAAATTGACAATGTAAACATTGGCGCTTTGAAAAGCTCGAAATTAATTGATTTCCGAATGCGCAACATTGGGTTTGTTTTTCAGTCTTATAACCTTATTCCGGTTTTGACGGCCCGTGAAAATGTTGAATTCATTATGTTTTTGCAAAAATGGCCGAAAAAGGAAAAGGAAGAACGCAGCGCTGAGTTGCTTCAAGCTGTTGGTTTAGGCGATAGGATGGATAGCCGGCCTGCAAAGCTTTCGGGCGGACAACAACAGCGTGTGGCGGTTGCACGGGCATTGGCATCGCGCCCGAAGTTTATCCTTGCTGACGAACCTACTGCCAACCTCGATTCAAAATCGGCCGAAAAACTTTTAGATATCATGGAAAAGTTAAACCATGACGAAAATATAACATTCATCTTTTCTACCCATGATCCACGTGTTGTGAAAAAAGCGCGTCGCGTGATTACATTGGTGGATGGCAAAGTTTCTACCGATGAGAAGAAAAACTGATGTGCCAATTATTCAATACGATAATTTGCCAATGAAATGCGTCAATTATTTAATGCATATTCAATCATGAAAAACAAAATTAATAGTACAATTAGCACATTGGATCATTGGCACATAATCACATTTCTTTTCATTCTAATTTATAGTGCAAATATTTCAGCCCAGGACGAAAATAAAAAATTCACAGTTGCTGGTTATATCAGCGATTTACAAAGTACCTTGTTCGACAGTATTAACAAAAAATGGACAATAGGCAACCTCATTCACAACCGTATTAATTTTAAATATTTTCCTCTTGAAGGACTGAGCATGGCTTTGGAGATGCGCAACAGGTTTTCATTTGAAGAAAATGAAGCTGACAATGCAACTACCGCATCTAGCTTTGCTACCGATAATGGTGTAATAAATTTAACAAAAAATTTAGCTGATGGAAATTCATACGTATTAAATTCTACTATCGACAGGCTTTGGATGGCTTATGAAAATGGAAAATTTCATGCCACTTTAGGCCGTCAGCGCATTAACTGGGGACAAACTTTGGTTTGGAACCCCAATGATATTTTCAATGCTTATTCTTTTTTCGATTTCGATTATGTAGAACGTCCCGGGAGCGATGCTTTGAGGATTCAATATTATAATTCCGAAGTATCCTCTACCGAACTTGCAGTGAAAATGAACAAAGACAAAAAAATCACAGCTGCTGCTTTATATAGATTCAATGCCTTCGAATACGATTTCCAGGTTTTGGGAGGTACGGTTAACCAAACCGATTATGTGGCTGGTTTTGGATGGAGCGGGGCAATTAAAAGTGTTTCATTCCGAGGTGAAGTAAGTTATTTTCAGCCCGAAAAAAAATTCAGCGACACAACTGGGGTTTTATTAGCTTCCATTTCATTCGACCATACCTTTGAAAATTCGGTAATGATTTTGGCCGAATATCTTTATGATGGTATGAAATTCAGCAATAATTTTTCTTTCCAAAGTTTATATAACGCCCCATTGACGGCGAAAAACTTGTCGTTCGTGAAGCATAACCTTATTTTGCAAATTAGCTATCCTATAACACCTTTGCTAACCGGAACGTTGGCCGGAATGATTTTGCCCGGAATTAGTGGGTATTATCTGGGGCCGTCAATTAGTTATTCGCTATCCCAAAACCTTGATGCTTCTATTTATCTTCAATCGTTTGGTGGAAAAATATCAGGAAAAGAACAGCATATTAATTTATCTTTTCTTAGGTTAAAATTTAGTTTTTAATATAAAATATTCTCTATTTAACAGTACTTTTTGCATTTATGCAATTGTTATGAAAGAAGATTAAACTTTGACGAATTATTTATTTTCTTCCACGAATTTTACTTTTTTCATGATGAATCTCATCCTTAAGAGGTAATGTAAATCACCCCGACTATATAATAATTTAACATGTGATAGAGGTATTTTTACGTTTAAGAAATAAAAAGTATGATTTCTCCGGAATTAAAAATAGAAGGTTCTAAGACTAAACCTGCCGTAACTTTTAAAAATGGCAAGTTAAGTATTGAAGGTCGTTCTATTCCTCATGATTCAAGGGAATTGTACGAACCTATTTTACAAACCCTTTTCTTTTATTCACAAAATCCTGAAGATATTACTGAAATAAACATTCATTTAGAATATCTCAATAGCGATTCAAACCGGGCATTAATGAATGTATTAATATTGGTAGAAAAAATTTATCGTAAAGGTAAAGATGTACTTATACGATGGTATTATAAAAATAATGACATTGTAATGTACGATCAGGGTAATATATTTAAATCATTAATCGAAGCTCCTTTTAAATTTGAACCAATGAGTTGAATTATTTTAAGAGTTTTTAAATTTGGCCGATAACATGTTATCTTGTTACCGGTTTCTTTTTTTAGTGATATGTTATACTTCAATATTTACTAAATAACCAGTATACTTCCGTACATTAATTACTATTCCGTTATCAAAAATCAGATATTGACCCTTGATGCCTTTTAAAATTCCATTAATAATTTTTTCTTTATCAAGGTCTATAGATTTTACATTATTTGGATACTGAGATACGGGGTATTGGATTGTGGTAGTTGTTTCATTTTTGATTAAGTACTCCTTCAAATCATCTGGAAAAACAGATATAATAAAATTAAAAGTAGATTCCAATTGTTGAAATGAACTTAACTTATTTGTTAGCATTAATCGCCAGTTGGTTTTGTCCGGAACATATTTTTTTAATGCCACTTCTATTAATCCGGATAAATACCGATTGGATGTTTTGGCTATTTTTATGGCAGAAATCGCACCCTGATCAATCCATCTTGTAGGAATCTGAGATGATCGTGTAACACCAACTTTTATATCAGACGATAAAGCAAGATAAACAAAATGGTCCTGAAGGCAATGTACCCTGGAATATTCCAAATCCCGCGCAATACCAATGTGTGCCCTGCATAGTTCAGGCCTAAAAACACACTCTTCGGTTTCTGGTGAGTTAGAAAAACACGAAAAACAATAACCCTGACCAAAAGTTTTTTTTATTGCCTTTCCGCAAAGTATACAATAAATATTTCCTGTAAATTCAATCTTTATTGAACAATCAAGATAATCATTCATCAACAGAGTTTCATTTTCAGTTTTTATATAATATTTTACTGGATTTTCAAAATTTGAACTCATTTTCGTTAACAGAGTGGTATGATTCATTTGTGAAAATTAAAATTATTTAAATCTTCTACTAATTTATAATTTATCATTGTTATTCCATAAGTGTTCATTTATAAATATAAAAAAATATAAATTTTACTACAATGTATTGCATAGTATTATAAAATGTATATATCTTTGCATAAAATTTAATATTGTTATAAAATGTATTATTAAATTTTAATTTTTAAAAATTAAGTTATGAAAAAGACCATTTCTGCTAACATTGCAGGAACAATGTTCCTGATAGATGAAGATGCATATAATGCATTAGAACATTATTTACACCGGATTGAAGCCGGTTATAACAATTCATCAGAAGGAAAGGAAATTGTAAATGATCTTGAATTGAGGCTTGGTGAACTTTTTGAAAATCGAACTCAATCACATAAAAAAACAATTACGATTGAAGATGTAAATTGGGCCATATCAATTCTTGGTAAACCTGAAGATTTAGGCACTTCGCAATCTTCCAGATCTGGATTCTCGGATGGTACGTACTACAAACCTGTCCACCGGCTTTATCGCGATCCGGATAACAGGGCAATTGGAGGCGTATGCGGAGGCCTTGGTGCCTATTTTGATATTGATCCGGTTTTGCTCAGAGTTCTATTTGTGGTTTTGCTGTTCTTTGGGTTTGGCCCATTAATTTATATTATTTTATGGATTGCCATTCCAAAGGCGAGGACTATGACTGAAAAACTTGAAATGCATGGTGAGCCTCCCACCCCTGAAAATATAAGAAAATACAGCTAAGAGCATTTAATTTTATTTAATTCATTTCCCTTTTAGAACAGGGAAATTGAATATATTTCTAATAATTTAAACAATTAAATATTATGAACACAGATAATGTAAAAGCCCAGATGAGAAAAGGCGTATTAGAGTATTGCATACTCCTTATTTTATCGAAAAATGATGTGTATGCTTCAGATATTATTAATATGTTGAAAGAATCGCAGATGATAGTTGTAGAAGGCACTTTATATCCTTTACTGACCCGACAGAAAAATGCAGGATTATTAAGCTATCGTTGGGAAGAATCGCCCCAGGGTCCACCAAGAAAATACTATACCATTACTGAACAAGGAAGTAAATTTCTTAAAGAACTTGATCAAAGCTGGGATGAACTTATTCAGGCTGTTCAGTCGATTCGTGATAAACATTTATAATTAAAATATTCAGTCACAATTAATAAATAATTAGCTATGAAAAAAGCAATAAAAATAAACCTTGGAGGTTTAATTTTTCATATTGATGAAGATGCTTATGATAAATTAAAGAATTATTTATCTTCATTAAATGCTCATTTCGGGAATAATGCAGAAGCGAAAGAAATTGTTTCAGATGTTGAAAACCGGATAGCTGAACTTCTTCAATCAAAGATTAATTCAACTAAACAAGTTATTAATATCAAAGATATTGATGATGTAATAGAAATTCTGGGAAACCCTACAGATTTCGATACAGAATCTCAGGAGATTTTGACTGATAATCCTGTAAATAATAGCCGATCATTTAAACGTCGTTTTTATCGGGACATTGATAATGCTGTACTCGGCGGTATTTGCTCCGGATTAGGTGCTTATTTCAATTTAGATCCGATTATTTTCAGAATACTTTTTGTTTTAGTTACTTTTATTGGAGGTTCAGGAGTACCTATTTACCTGATTCTTTGGATTGCATTACCGGCAGCACGGACAGCCGCCCAAAAATTAGAAATGAAAGGTGAAGATATTAATTTAATTAATATTGAAAAAACAATAAAACAAGAGTTCAACCAAGAAAGCCAAAACATTAAAAGTTTAAAAACAACAAATCGTTTCAGGGATTTTCTGGAAGAAATATTTTTTGCAATCGGGACCGTTTTAAGAATTACATTAAAAATAATTGCAATTATTTTGGGAATAATCCTGGTTTCTATAGGAATTTCATTAATAATAGCATTTATTATAGCCACATTTGGACCATCCTGGAAAATTGAAACCAGTGGTATTCAAATATATCATTTACCCGTGTTCCTGGAACAATTTCTTGACCCGGGAAAAATATTTTTTCTCGAAATAATTTCAGGTATATTATGTTTAATACCAATTTTTGCCATATTCTATTTCGGGTTAAAGTTAATTTTCAGGTTTAAAATAAACGATCGCTTTTTTTGGTTAGGAGCACTTGCAACCTGGATTATTAGTATCTTTTTATTTATAGGTTTTGTTATTTATGGACTAAATAATTTATCTGAAATAAGCACCCGGCCTTCTAATTTTTCTTTGACCATTAAGCCAAACAAAGTACTTTACCTTAAAGTCAATCCTGATTATATAAATATCAATCAACTAAGTAGGTTTATTAAAAAGTCGCAGGAAGCATCTTATTATATTTCAAATGACAATAAAGTTTATGGTCCCCCTATTTTAATCATTGAAAAAGCGAATGAAAATTATCCCGAATTGAATATCAAATATCAGGCACGTGGGTTTTCTTTTGAAAATGCATCTTATAATGCCCATCATATTCTATTTGATATTAAACAAAAAGATTCTGTATTACTTTTAGATCCATTTTTTGAGATTCCGAATAATGATAAATGGAGGGCTCAAAGAATAAATTTAATTTTGAAGCTGCCGGTTGGAACAATGATATTTGTCGACAGAAATATTGAACCATTAATTAAAGAAACAGAAAATTCTGAAAATCTATTTAATAAAGATATTTTTGATAAAGTTTCGATTATGACAATAAATGGACTTAACCCTTTGAAAAAGTAATTCTGTCCTTTTTTAGAACCAAATAATTTATAAATTTGCACTGCTTTTTAAAATAAGGATTGACCTATGGTGTAACGGCAGCACAGCAGATTTTGGTTCTGTTAGTCCAGGTTCGAATCCTAGTAGGTCAACAATTAAAACCCTGTAAAATGCGGGGTTTTATTTTTTTGTGCCTCTAAAACTAATATGCCATTTAAAATCATTTATTAACTTTGCGCTTTCATTTATTAAAATATCGTTATTATTGACTTCTAAGAAAAAGAATAAATTAAAAAATGGTGGATTTTATTAAAATTTTAATTGATTATGTTCTGCATATTGATAAAAACCTTGAAATTTTAGTTTGCAACTATAATACCTGGATTTACCTGATATTATTTGTTGTAATTTTTTGCGAAACCGGACTTGTAGTCACACCTTTCCTTCCCGGGGATTCATTGCTTTTTGCAGCAGGGATATTAGCTGCAAAGGGATCACAAAGTTGTCCTGAAATTGGAATAAGCATTGGAATGCTGGTACCCATCTTCCTGGCTGCTGCTATAATGGGTGACAATACAAACTATTTTATTGGACGCTTTCTGGGATTGAAAGTCTATGAAAAAAACTATAAATACATTCGTCGGGATTATCTTGATAACACGCACAAATTTTATGAAAAACATGGTGGTAAAACTCTTGTAATAGCACGTTTTATGCCAATATTCAGGACCTTTGCACCTTTTGTTGCAGGAGTGGGGACAATGAGTTATATTAGATTCATTACTTATTGTCTTTTAGGCAACTTCCTTTGGGTACTTACATTCAGTTTGGCCGGATATTTCTTTGCAAATAATTCTTTCGTTAAAAATAATTTTTCAATTGTAGTTTTAGGCATTATAATAATTTCCTTTATACCTTCAGTTTATACATTTTTAAAACACTGGATAATTGCTCACAGAAATAATAAATAATTTATATCAATGTTCTTTCTTTTATCTAAAATTTTATACTTCATAATAACGCCTGTTTTCTGGATTGTTTTGCTTTTAGTTTTAGCTCTTTTATTAAAAAAACCTAATCTAAGAAAAAGATTATTAATTGCCTGTTTGGCAGTTTCAATTTTATTTACAAATACTTATATTTTCAATATTATTGTTAATGCATGGGAATACCCGTTAATTTCTTTAAAAGATTCTGGTCCAATTTATGAATACGGCATTGTATTAGGAGGAATGGCGAGCGAAAATATTAAAACCGGGAAAATTAAATTTTCTTCAAGTATTGACAGATTGATGCAAGCAATTATATTATATAAACAGGGCAACCTGAAAAAAATTATATTCACGGGAGGATCAGGATTAGTCTTTAACCAGGAATCCAAAGAAGCATATACACTTCAGAATATTTGTTATAAATTAGGTATTCCTAAACAGGATATTATTATTGAACCTTATTCAAAAAACACACATGAAAATGCAGTTAATACGAAAAAAATAATAACTGAAAAGAATGTTAAAGTATTATTGATAACATCAGCATTTCACATGCGCAGATCTGCGGCGTGTTTTAAACATGAAGGCTATAATTTCGATGCATATCCTACAGATTCTTTGGAAGAACAGAACTTAGGTCTTGACGATTACTTCCTTCCAAAAGCAACACCCTTGTTGGATTGGGCGTATATAATTAAAGAATTGGTTGGATTTATGGCTTATAAATTTGCAGGTTATATCTGATTTTACTTTATGATAATCCCTTATTGTTGTATTGCCATTATCTGACTGATAAAATGAAAATGAGGCCCAAAACGTTCAAAGGCGCCTTTATCAAGAGTTTCCTGGTGTGCAGGATGAGCAATACTAATTATTAACTTGGCCCTTTCCTGCAACGATTTTCCATACAGGTTTACAGTTCCATATTCAGTAACCAGCCAATGTATATGATATCGGGTTGTAACTACACCTGCTCCGGGTAATAAAGTTGGAGAAATTTTACTTACCCCTTTATTTGTAACAGATGGCATTGCTATTATTGATTTACCACCTTTCGAACGTGATGCACCATAAACAAAGTCTATTTGTCCCCCAACACCGGAATAAAACTTGGTTCCTAAGGAATCGGCACAAACCTGTCCGGTCAAATCAATTTGCAAAGCGGAGTTAATAGCCGTAACTTTTGGATTTTGTGAAATAATAAATGGGTCATTCGTATAACCGACATCCATCATAAGAACTTGTGGATTATTGTGAATAAAATCATATACTTTTTGTGAGCCCATTAAAAAAGTAGCCACCATTTTGCCATGATCAATTGCTTTATTTGCACCGTTTATTACACCCTTTTCAACTAAGGGTAGTACGCCATCGGCAAACATTTCTGTATGAATACCCAGATTTTTATGGTTAACCAGTTGAGCTAAAACTGCGTTAGGAATTGCTCCAATTCCTAATTGTAAATTTGCGCCATCTTCTATAAGTTCGGCACAGTGGTTCCCAATTGCTGTTTCAACTTCATCAGGAATTGAAAAATGTGCAGGTTCAAGAGGTGTATCGTCTTCAACAAAAATATCAATGTAATCTAATGGAATAAGTGCATCACCAAAAGACCTGGGTACGTTTTGATTGATCACAGCTATAACTGTTTTGGCAGTCTCCACTGCAGCCAATGTGGCATCAACAGAAGTCCCCATAGACACAAACCCGTGTTCATCAGGAGGGCAAACCTGAATCATTGCAACGTCGCAAGGTAAATAACCCTCACGATATAGCTTTTGAGTTTCACCCAGAAATACAGGTATATAATCGGCATAACCCGATTGAATTGCCGAACGAACATTTGCGCCGGCAAAAAATGCATAGTGCTGAAAAATACCTTCAAACTCCTTATTTACATAAGGAGCACAGCCTTCAGTATGCAAATGGTATATTTTTACATTATGCAATTCACCATTCCTTCCGCGATCGCACATTGCATTGATCAAACACTGAGGTGCACTTGCCACACTACTTAAATGAACATGATCGCCAGATTTAATTTTTTTTACTGCTTCAGATGCTGAAACTGCATTGTATTGTTTTATTTTCATTTTAAACCATTAACTATTAATTTTAAATTTTTCAGGTCGTCAAAAATAATAATAAATGAATAAAATATTTTTCTTTTGTTATTTTTTTCACTGAAAATATTTTCTTCTCTTTTGTAGTCGAAATGCTAAGTGCGTAAAATTGGTTTGAAGTTTATGACTTTTATAAAGTTTTAAAATGAAGTTAAAATAAAAAGATGTTTTTGTCTTAATTTTATATTAAGTAAATTACCTTGATATCAGAAAAAAAAATTGTAAAATTATTACTGAAATTGATTAACAAAAGAAATTAATATTGATTTTCGTTGAACAGAAAATTATGAAAATTTAATTTATAAAATCAGCATGGCATCACCATAAGTTCCGAAATGATATTTCTCCTTAATAGCTATTTTATACGCCTTAAAAAGAAAATCATACCCTGAAAAAGCAGAAACCATCATCAAAAGAGTAGATAATGGTAAATGGAAATTGGAAACCATAGAAGTAGGAACATTAAATTCGTATGGTGGAAAAATAAATTTATTAGTCCATCCATCATATGATTTAAGATAACCCTGGGTTGTAACAGAACTCTCAAGGGTCCTAAGTACCGTGGTGCCAATAGCACAAACCTGGCTTTTTCTGTCTTTAGCTTTATTAACAATATCTGAGGCTTCTTCTGTAATTATTATTCTTTCCGAATCCATTTTATGCTTGGTAAGATCTTCTACATCAACTGTTCTAAAATTACCCAGACCTACATGGAGAGTAATAAAACCAAATTCTATACCTTTAATTTCAAGACGTTTCATTAATTCACGGCTATAATGTAAGCCGGCAGTTGGAGCTGCGACAGCACCTTCGTGCTGGGCAAAAACTGTTTGGTAGCGTTCGCGATCTTCAGGTTCTACATTTCGTTTAATAAATTTTGGAAGTGGCGTTTCCCCAAGCCGGTAAAGTGTTTCTTTAAAGGAATCATAATCGCCATCGTATAGAAAGCGTAAGGTACGACCTCTTGAAGTCGTATTATCAATCACTTCAGCAACCAAAACATCATCTTCACCAAAATAAAGTTTATTCCCAATCCTAATTTTACGGGCAGGATCAACAAGTACATCCCATAACCGTTGTTCACGGTTCAATTCCCTTAAAAGAAATACTTCAATTTCAGCTCCTGTTTTTTCCTTATTACCATAAAGCCTGGCTGGAAATACTTTAGTATTATTAAAAACCATCACATCGTTTTCTTCAAAATACTCGATAATATCCTTAAAAATTCGATGTTCAATTTCACCTGAGTCACGGTGCAAAACCATAAGTCTTGACTCATCGCGGTTTTGGGAAGGATATTTGGCAATTAATTCTGGTGGCAGATTGAATTTATATTGGGATAATTTCATTGTGAAATTTTTTGTCTTTAAAAATGGATTTAAAAATTTGGATTTTTCATACTAAAATTCAGGGTTGCAAAGAAAACAAATTTTCCTGAAATTCATCTATATTTAGTGCATCTTTTATTTGAAACATTCCTGAAATAGTTCTTCTTAAAGATTTAAGATAAGCTCCACTATTTAAAGCTTTACCAATATCATAAGCCAATGCTCTTATATAAGTACCTTTGCTGCATACAATACGAATTACCAACTCAGGAGGTGTAAATTCAATTATTTCTAATTCTTTAATGGTAACTTTATTTGGCTGAAGAACAATATTTGAACCTTTTCTGGCTAACTTATATGCTCTTCGGCCATCAATGAACTTTGCCGAATATAATGGTGGAACCTGACTTATTTCACCGATAAATTTTTTTAGTTTATCTTTTATTAAATCAATTTTAATATGATCAAAAGGAAATACACCATCGAATTTTGTTTCAAGATCATAAGAAGGTGTGGTTTTTCCAAATTCAATAGATGCAATATATTCTTTAATAGAATCCTGAAATGTTGATATTTCTTTTGTTTTTCGTCCGGTACATATAACGAGTAATCCGGTTGCGAGTGGATCCAGCGTTCCTGCATGACCAACTTTTAGTTTTTTAATATTATATCGTTTTTTTATTATATTGCCGACTCTTTTTACAACGTTGAAGGAGGTCCAGTATAATGGCTTATCTATTAAAATAATTTCTCCTTCAACAAATTTATTTTCCATTTCAGATTTCAATCAAATATCCCATCATAACCATGATAATGATTACCAGTCCTGCAAAAATTCTATAATATCCAAATAATTTAAATCCATGTTTGGTAAGAAAGTTAATAAATGATTTGATTGCAACCATTGCAACAATAAAAGAAACAATATTACCTATTACAAGAAGCATTATTTGATGTGTATCGAAAGAAATGCCATTTAAATGGTAAAAATCATAAATTTTTTTTAAAGTTGCTGCAAACATAGTTGGAACAGCAAGGAAAAATGAAAATTCTGCAGCTGCTTTTCTGGTAAGTTTTTGTGAAAGCCCACCTATAATTGTTGCAGCAGAACGGGAAACTCCCGGAATCATTGCGATGCATTGAAACAAACCAATTTTAAATGCTTTCCAATAGTTGGGTGTATCTTCAATTTTTGCATTTTCATTTTTGAACCACTCATCAATATACATAAAAACTATCCCCCCTAATAAAAGCATTATCCCAACGATTAATGGTTTTTCGAGAAATGAATCAATTTGTTTACTGAATAAATATCCGAATATTGCAGCAGGTATGAATGCTGTAAATAGTTTCAAATAGAAGTTGAACGATTGTACAAACCTTCTCCAGTAAAGCACAACAACTGAAACAATAGAGCCTAGTTGAATTACAACCTCGAAAAGTTTTGTAAAATCCTGATGCGAAATACCCATGAGAGTTGAAGTGATAATCATATGTCCTGTGGAAGATATCGGTAAAAACTCTGTTATACCCTGAATAATTGCTAAAATTAAAGCTTGAACTATGTTCATAAAAATATTAAGTTAGTATAAATCAAAACAAAATAATTTAAATATTAAATTCATGAAAGATAATTTCAAAATGAAATATTAATTTAATTAAATTAATATTCAGGTCTGAAATGAAAGAAAAGAATTATTCCTTTGGTTTTTTCATTATTGCATAAATTTCAAAAACAAAACCAAATAAAATAACTATTGGGGCTAAAGTTATCCGTCTGAAACTATAAATAACGTCTTTATTAAATACATTAGGGTCGCTTGAAGAGCCTCCAGCCATAAGAAAAAATCCAATTAATATTATCACAAAGCCAATAATAAGAAGTTGAAAATTAATTTTACCTAAAGCAAAATCAGCTTTTGGTTCATCTTGTTTTTTAACTTTAGTTGCCATAATTTTAGTATAAAAATTCTGTTTCTATGTTTAAATATTTTCTTAATGCAAAAAATGTACAGGTCAGATTAATTGTGATACCTGCCAAAATTAAACTCGAAAATAATATACCTGCTAATTTATAATCAATCATCAAATTTATATCCTGTAATTCTTTTTGTGAAAAATAAATTACAGAAACAATTATGCAAATTGAAATAAAAGAGGCTATGAATCCATGAAAAATACTTCTATATAAAAAGGGTTTTTGAATAAAATGTTTGGTGGCCCCAACAAGTTGCATAGTACGAATAATAAAACGTTTGGAAAAAACGAGTAAACGTACTGTATTATTGATTAATGCGAGTGCTATTAGGAATAACAATCCGCTAAATCCCAATATTATCAGGCTTATTTTGCGAATATTCTCATTCACGAGATGTATAAGTGATTTCTCATAAATTATTTCCTGAATCATAGGTTCGTTTTTAAATTGGGTTTCAATTTTCTTAATCCCATTTAAATTAGCATAAACTGCATGCAGCTTAACTTCAATACTTGATTGCAATGGATTGTCTCCGATAATACTTACAAAATCCTCACCTAATTTCTCAGTAAATTCTTTGGCAGCTTTTTCTCTTGTAATATACTCCGTGGATTTGACATAAGGAGAGGCATCCAGATCTTTTTGCAGTTTCATTATGTCTGCTTCTTTTATTTCGGGTTTTAATATTACGGTAAAATTGATGTTTTCTTTTACATAGTCTGAAAGTTTTTTCGCATTTAATAATAAAAGACCTACGAGCCCCAACATAAAAAGAACTAACGATAAACTTATTGTTGTGGTAACATATGAAGTTTTAAGACGTCTGTTATTAACTCTGTTTTCTTTTTTGTTCATTAGCAGGTTGCCCGACTTTTGGGTTTTCAAATATAAGCCTTGCATTGCAAAAATTGCAATGCTATTTAATAATTTTTAAACTTAATTGTGATTTAATAACAAATAAAATTCAGGGTTATTTAACAAACACTATATGATATTTTTTTGCAAATTGTTGACTTTGTGCAGCAACACTATGCATAAGTCCTTTCAACCCTGAAGTATATTTTGATAAACCTCCATAATCAGAATCTGAGGTATTCACAATAGTCATCCAGTTAAAAGTATCAGGTTCTTCGGCAAATTGAATTGCTGTAAGCCTGTTATAAAGGTCTTGGGAGATAGGGCCTGGTTTTCCATCTTTACAATATGTATAAGTCTTTTCCATTTCAGGATCTACAATAGATTTGATGGGGGTAATCACAGCAGCGGTTCCGCAGGCACCTGCTTCTTCGAACGTACTTAGTTCGTTAACAGATATAGGTCGGCGCTCAATAGTAATCCCGACATGTTTTGCCAGTTCCATCAAACTTTTATTTGTAATGGAAGGCAATATTGATTTAGAGTCGGGAGTAACGTAAGTGTTATTTTTAATACCAAAAAAATTAGCAGGGCCACTTTCATCAATAAACATTTTTTCTTTTGAATCCAGGTATATTGCACTGGAATAGCCTCTTTCCTGTGCTTGTTGAATAGAAATTAAACTGGCTGCATAATTTCCTCCTACTTTAACATGACCCGTACCTAAAGGTGCAGCCCTATCATAATCTCTGCAAATCATCATGTTTACTGGCTTAAAACCTTCTTTAAAATATGGGCCAACCGGAGTCACAAATACCATAAAAAGATATTCCTTCGATTTTTTTACCCCAACCTCCGGACCACTTCCAATTAACAGGGGTCTTATATACAACGTTGCACCAGTGCCATAAGGTGGAATAAATTTTTCATTAAGTTTAACCGTTTTAATAACCGCTTCTTTAAAAAGTTCTTCCGGTACTTCAGCCATAAGAATATATTTGGCAGAATCTATCATACGTTTAGCATTTTCTTCTAGTCTAAAAAGTCTCACTCTTCCATCTTTTCCCCGGTATGCTTTTAACCCTTCAAATGCTTCTTGTCCATAGTGCAGACAAGTAGCAGCCATGTGCATATTTATAAATTCTGAAGAAGAAATTTCTAATTTGCCCCAACTGCCATTCTTCCAGTAACACCTAACATTATAATCTGTTTTAATATAACTAAAAGAAAGATCTTTCCAATCAATATTTTCCATAAGTTCTGATAATCTTTTTAATAATAAAACTACCAAATATAGGTATTTTGGCTATGCTTTGTATTACGAAGTAGTCGATTTTTTAGAAGTTTCAATAATATTTTCAATTTGCTGGATTGGATTTACATCTCGTAAAACATTGGCAACATTGGAGTAAAATTTATGATTAGAAAGCAACACAATCTGCATTTTATCCCAATCTTCTCTTGAACTTATTTTACCTTTTTCAAATGATTCGTTATAATATAAATCATTTAAAGTTATAAAATCAGCCCTTGATAAATAATTCATATCCGCATCCAATAAAATTTCTTCTGACTTATTAAGTGGCTTTCGCATATGTTTTGTGACTTCAATTAATGCATTAATTTTATCAATTTGTCCTTGGGAATATTTGTAAATAGGTAAAATTTCCTTTGCATAATTAATACTAAATTCTTCATGGTTATCGTAGCCCCAAATATAACCAACATCATGCAATAAGGATGCTGTACGAAGCAGAAGTTTATCTTCATCGGTAATTTCTTCTGCTCTTCCAAATAAGTCAACCAGATTATATACTTCCTTAATTCTTGCCAGATTATGGAAGTAAAGATTACCAGGTAATTCTTTGGACAATTTTAAAAAAATATCTTCTTCCAAATCTTGTAACCGCAATAATTGTAATAAAACATAAAATTTATTATTAGGAATATGCCTCATATCCATAGCCAATTCAGGTCTGATTCCTTTTACAAAATACATATCTATTTCACCCTTATACTTAACTGGCATTTTTCCTCTATGCTCGCAAATAAAGAATTCTTTAACCAAATCATAAGTATGTCCTGAGATGTTAATTTTACCTGCCTCACCTGACGATTCCATGCGGCTTGCAGTATTAACTGTGTCGCCCCAAATATCGTATGACATTTTTTTATGGCCAACCACGCCGGCAATAACTGAACCAGTATGTATTCCAATTCGTAAATCCCAAATATCTACATTTTTAGATTTTAATTCGCCCATATATTCTTGCATTTCTAACGCAGCCAAAACGACTTCAACAGGGTTTGTAATATTTTTATTTGGAATACCTCCGGCACACATGTATGCATCGCCAATAGTTTTTATTTTTTCAATATTATATTTTTCAACTACCATGTCGAAATGAAAAAAGAAAGCATCTAATTGATCAATAAGCAACTCTGGGTTCATTTGTTCTGCAATTTTAGTGAAACCCTGGATGTCTGAAAAAAGTACTGTAACCATTGAAAATTTTTGAGATGTTGCTTTGCCTGTAGATTTAAGTTCATCGGCAGTACCTTTCGGTAATAAATTAGCAATTAATATTTCGCTTTTTTCCTTTTCTTTCAAAATCTCTTCAGTTCTTTCGTGAACAATTTTCTCTAATATTTCTTTGTTTTTAAAGAAAATCCATGTTCGCCAGCGCAATAATACGAAGGTTAAAAAAAGTAAAATGAATAAATACAAAAAATATGCTGGTAAAGTGAGATAGAATGGATGTAAAATATTGAATTTAAGTTCGGTAATATCCGATACAGTGCCATCGACGTTTAATGCCCTGATATTTAAAGCATATTCTCCAGGAGATAGTTTTGGAAACCGAATTATATTTTCGCGTGACCAATTAGTCCATTTCTGATTATATCCTATTAGTTTGTATTGATATCTTACATAGGGTTCACCTTCAAAACAAGTAGAAGATACTTCAAATTTAATATCGTTATATTTATATTTTATGTCAGGATCCTCAAGTCCAATTTGTAATAACGAATCTTTTCCAATAATCATTCTTTTAATAATAGCTGAGAAATTACGTGAAATATTAAATTGTTTATTATTGTCAAATTGCAATAATCTGTTGTCTCCACCAATCCAAACTATAAAAGAATCAATATAAATTGGGCTCATATTAGAACCTGTGTTGAAAAAGTAAGGGTTAATCGATTTTTTATCAATTGAAGCTTTATACATTAAAATACCTTGTAAGTTCTCTATTGAACTTGATATGTGAAACCATTTATTTTCAAATCGATCCGTGATTGTTTCCACAAGCCATGGAATTCCTTTTAAATATTTTTGGCTTGAAACTTCTTCAGGTTCGAATTTATGCAGGATATAATTAAATTTAAAAACAGAATCGGGAAAACAAAATTTTAAACCTTTAGAGGTGTGTAAAATATGAAAATTATTCATTTCTGTAGGTAACCCATCTGACTTATTGAATTCAGAATATTTTTCCTTGTTTATATCTCCTTTTTTGGAATTTACAAGCATTAATAATTTATTTGAGGCAGATTTTAGCCAAATAATACTATCATTTTCAGGAGATATTTCAACTATTATATTACCATTAAGTGAATTATTGCCAATTATTTCAAATTTATTTCCCGAAAATCTTACCATAGTCAACCCTTGTTCATTGCCTATATAAAAAAAGTCTTTTTTAAAAGGCGCTTTCGCAAAACAATAAATATTTTCTTTTAAAATCAGGGTTGGTAAACCTTCATCAAATTTATAAATTCCTGTTGGCGTAGCCACAAAAAGGGAGTTTTCTTGAAGCTGAAAACTCAGGCATTCGTTGAAAATTCCTTCAACTTTTGAAAAATAAAATTGACTAAAACCCTGCGTTCCTGAAATATTTTTAAAACCTGTTTTGTAAAGCCCATTTGAAGTAGCAAGATATATTGTACCTTTAAATTTTATGATGTCATTAACAACACCAGATAGTCCTGCATAATGACCATATTCTGTTACAGGCACATTCATTTCAATCCGACTTATGCCCTGATCGTGCAATATCCAGAGATTTCCAGCCTTATCTCGAAATAAATTGTTAACTGAATTGGCAAGTAATCCTTCATCCATTCCCAGGACCCTGAATATTTTCAAAGCATAATCGTAAATAATTACTCCTGCACTTTTTGTTCCTATTGCAAGCTTATTATCTGAAATAAAAATTGCATCAGAAAAGCCAACTTTATCTATAAAATCTTCAAAACCAAATTTAACCTGTGTCAATCCTTGAAAATCGAGTTTTTGAAAAAAAACATTCTCTGAATATTTGATTAATAGTGATTTTTCATAGGGTAAAATTGCTTCAATAGTTCTTTTTGCCAACATTTTACCATAAGGAACAGGAACAGGTTTTCCCATAAAGAATTTATAAAGTCCTGTCTCGTACTTATAAATATAGACTATATCGGCAACCCTAAAAAGTTGAAGTCTTACATTGCTGCTGTCAATTACAGAGAAGTTAGTTCCATCGAACTGAAATAATTTTTTATTATTGTTAAAAATAATTAGCCCATTTGCAATATATACATTGTTTATCTGACCAAAATCATTGTTGCTTTTAAGATTTTCACTTACAAGCGGGATTAATTGAGGTTGACTGTTTTTATAAAGCTTAATTAATCCAAGTGAATTGTATCCAGTATAAAATATTGACTTTTGGTCAGATAAAATATTGATTTGCCCCTTTAATTTTACAGAAATAAATTCATTACCATAAAATATTATAATTTTGTGTTTAGTTCCTAAAAGGAAAATACCGGAAGAATCTTCATAAACCGAAAATTTTCCTGAAGAGAGACTAAAATTAGGAAAAGGAAATTTTTGAATAAGGGGGATCCCTGATTCATCAAGTCTGGTTGAACTTAAATAACGGGCATGAATAGGAAAAGAAATAAAGATCCAAAAAAAAATAATAATAATTTTAATTGTTACCTTTACGAAATTCATAAATTATAGCTTATCAATAAAATAAATTTCTTATTCAAAAGTACTATATTTCTGAATCAGTTTATAAATTTGAATAAACAAAAACAATCCTATGGAGAGTAAAATTCGAACAATCTTGGTCCTTTGGGATTTTTCAATAAAGTCTGAATATGCGTTTGCTCATGCGGTTCACATTTCCAAAGTTACGGGTAATGAAATTGCATTATTGCATGTTGTAAAAAAGGAAAGCCAAATTGAAGATTTCCAAAAAAAGCTATCAGAAGTTGCTGATAAATTAAATGCCAATCACAACATTAAGCCAAAAATTGTGGTTATTAAGGGCAATATTTTTAAATCTGTTAGCAAATATGCCTCGGAAGGAGGAATTGAAATGGTTATTATGGGTACTCATGGCTTAAGAAAATTTCAGCGTTTTACTGGAAGCTGGGCACTTAAAGTAATTCGTGGTAGCAAAGTACCTTTCCTGGTAGTTCAGGACATACCTGTTTCTGAAAAAATAGACAATATTATTTTTCCAATTGATTTTAAACAAGAAAATAAAGAAAAAATAAGATGGGCGCATTACTTATGTAATATTTATCACTCACGTATACATATTATCCACCCTATTGTTAGTGATAAATTATTTAAGAGAAGAATTTATTCTAACATTGTTTTTACTAAGAAATATTTTGATAATACCGATATTGTTTTTGAAATTAAAACCATTGGGAAGAAAATTGATTTTGCAAAAGATACTATTGAATATGCTGAAAAAGTAAAGGCAAACCTAATACTTATTATGATTTCAAAAACATTATCTTTTGCCGATTATATAATGGGCCCTTCAGAACAATTAATAATTGCCAATAAAGCAAAGATTCCTGTAATGGTTATTAATCCTAAACCCAGGGCATTTGCAGGCGGGTTTAGCGCTACTGGTGGTTAATGAATTTTTTATAACTTATTAATATTTTTAACGCCTGGTATCGCCAGGCTTTTTTATTAAATAATTAAAAAATATATTTGAAAAAATCAAAATCAGAAATATTTGTAATGACTCAAGAATTAGTATTTGCCACTCATAACCTTCATAAATTAGAAGAAGTTGCTCAATTATTAGGCAATAATATAAAATTACTTTCGCTTGATGATATTGGTTGTCATGATGACATTCCTGAGGATATGGATACCTTGGAGGGAAACGCGTTGCAGAAAGCCCAATATATATATAATAAATTTCAATACAATTGTTTTGCTGACGATACAGGTCTTGAAGTTCAAGCACTTGATGGAAAACCCGGAGTTTATTCAGCTCGTTACAGTGAAGATGAAGCTCCTGAACTTTCTGCAAAAGAGCGTTCAGAAGCAAATATTAATAAACTTCTTTTTCAAATGAAAAACATAAAGAATCGAAAAGCTACATTTAGGACTATTATATGCCTTGTAAGAAAAACAGAGATTCTATTTTTTGAAGGAATAATAGATGGTAAAATTTCATATGAAAAAAGGGGCAATCTCGGGTTCGGTTATGATCCGGTTTTTATTCCCGATCAATATAATAAAACCTTTGCCGAAATAAACTTAAAAGAAAAAAATAAAGTTAGTCACAGGGCTAATGCTATTACAAAGCTTGTTAATTACCTTAATTCATAAATTCTTTCTTAATAAATTTAATAATATTAGATAATATTTATTTTTATAATATTGTTTCCTATCATAAATGCTTATTAATGTTTCACAAATTGCAATACAATAAATTAATTAACTGTTCGTTCATTAATTTTTGGTTTTTAATGAATTAAAAAAATCATTAAATGAATAAAGTCCTCTTATATTCGATCTTAATTATATTTATAAGTAAAACTATTATTGCTCAAATATCACCCGGACAATGGCGTGATTATCTTCCTTATTGGATGGCTGAAAAAGTCGTTGTTGGTGGGAACAAAATATTTTGTAATACCGGTTACAGTCTTTATTACCTTGATAAATCTGATGAAAGCATAAATACTTTATCAAAAGTTGAAGGTTTAAGTGAAGTCCAAATTTCGACCATTGGTTATGCCTCTAAAAAAGACATGTTAATCATTGCTTATGCAAGCTCCAATATTGATATCCTTCAAAAAAATAAAATATTTAATTTGCCCTATTTAAAAAATAAAATTTCAATTCAAGATAAAAAAATTAATGATATAATGGTATTTAATGACTTAGCTTATTTATCATGTAATTTTGGAATTGTTGTTATTGATCTTAATAAATTAGTAATTAAAGATACTTATTTCCCTTCTGTAAATGGCACTCCAAACAGGATAAATCATATATGTACTGATGGCCAAAATATTTACGCTGCAACACAAACCGGTATTTTCAAAGCATCTCTCGATGACCCTTTTCTTGTAGATTATAGCCGATGGGAACTATTAAAGAATTTTCAAAATTTTAATAATGAATGTAATAGTATTGAATATTTAAACGGAAAGCTATTTGGCCTTTATTTAAATAGCAACCCCTGGACTTATAGTGACAGGCTTTTTGTTTTACCAGATTCAAGCCATTATGGTACAATCCGTATAGATATAGATGGGGCATTTGGATTTCAATCTATAAATGTTTCAAATGGCAAATTATTTCTTACTTCATTCAATGGTACAACTTTAAATAACATTTACCAAATAGATGGCAACCTAAAAGTCACGCAAATTGGCGCGACCAACTATCCTACTTTTGCAACTTTAGATGAAAGTGGAAATATTTGGGTTTCAGACTTAAAACAATCTTTGGTTAAATTTGCTATTGATGGAAGTCAAAAAAATATTTTACCAAATGGGTTTAGTCCTTATTATCCCGAATTTGTTAAAATAGATTATCGTGATGGAAATTTATGGACTGTGACTGGTGGAAAAGCAGAAAGCAGCTGGTATCCGCAATTTAGCCATCATTGTGCACAAGCGTACTTCAATAGTGATAAAAAATGGCATAATTTTAACCCTGATAATATTCCGGAATTATCAATTGTAATGGATATGATCAATGTAAAAATAGATCCTTTTGATACCGGTAAAGTGTATATGGCTGCCTGGACTACTGGCGGATTAGTAGAATATAATCATGGATCGTTCAATTTTTATAATAAATTCAATAGTACTCTTCAACCACCCGTTGGATTAGATACTCCTTTGTATAAAATATTTGGCCTTTCATTTGACCAATCAGGAAACTTATGGGTAACGAATTCTGTAGTTAATAAACAATTATCAGTATTAGTAGCTCCATCTAATAAAAATCCACATGGAAAATGGTACAGCTTTTCGCTTGGAAAAATTGATATTAACAATACCTGGATAGGAGACGTTCTTGCTACTAGTTGGGGACACAAATGGGTTTATATTACAAAATCTTCAACTTCAAATATTGTAGTATTTGATGATAATGGTTCAATTGATAAAGGATCGGATGTTAGCAAGACAACAACGATAAGTTTATCAAATATTGAAGAACTTATCACATCCAATATTATTTATTGTATGGCAGAGGATAGAAATCAAAATATATGGATTGGAACCGATGCCGGGCCGATTGTTTTTAGCTCACCTCAGGATGTTTTTAATGGGCAGGGTTTAACTGGTTCGAAAATAAAAGTTCCGGTAGCTACCGGGAAAAATGATGCGGCTTTTCTTCTCGAAACAGAAAGAATTAATGTAATTGCTGTAGATGGGGCTAATAGAAAATGGTTAGGAACTCAAAATTCAGGTGTATATCTAATGTCTGATGACGGTCTGAAACAATTTAACCATTTTACTGCGGAAAACAGCCCTCTATTATCGAATTCAATTAATGATATTACCATTGACCCAAAAACCGGGGAGGTATATTTTGCGACTAGCAATGGCCTGATTTCATATAGAGGCATGGCAACTGAAGGAGGTCAGGATTTTGGCAGAGTTTATGTTTTTCCTGATCCAGTTCGGGAAAATTACAATGGCGATATTTTTATTACAGGATTAATCGAAGACGCTAATGTTAAAATTACAGATATTTCTGGAAATTTAGTTTTTGAAACAACTGCTTTGGGCGGTCAGGCTTCATGGAACGGTAAAAATTTACTAAATAAACGAGTACATACCGGCGTTTATCTCGTATTTTGTGCAAACAAAGATGGATCAAAAACCTATGTTACAAAACTCTTATTTATTCATTAGCCCCAATTATTTTTAATACTTTTCTATTATATTTTTCAAAATAATCAATAGTTATACCCCATAGAAGTATCATATTAAATGGTTTTCATACAAAATTTTTACATTTTTTCATTTTAGTTGAATTTTATTTGTCTGAAAATGAAGGAAATTTGTATATTTAATGCCTAAACCTGAAAAAAATACAGATATGTTTTTCATGTTTCCAAAATCGCGTGAAAATCATCTCATAAGATGGGCAAAAAATCTTAAAATTGATTTTCCTTCAAAACCAGATGATCTGGATAAAGTTGAAAAAATCGATATAAAACTAAAGGAGGTAATAAAAATTCCCAAGGAAATAGACTGTTTGATTAATTTAACTGAAATTCATGCTGAATATAATGAATTAAGTGAATTACCATGGGAATTTGGTAATCTGAAAAAGTTGAAAATATTAAATTTCAGTCATAATAATTTTAATGATATTCCAGGAGTAGTTTGTAAACTTACTAACCTTGAATATTTAAATATGGAATCCAATTCTATAAAAAAAATTGCAACAGTGATTGCCAATTTGGAAAATCTGATAGAATTAAATCTGTCTTTTAATATAATTGCAGATATTCCTGCTGAAATAGGTCATTTAAAACATCTTGTAAAATTAAACCTTGCTGCAAATAATATTTCTGAATTAAATTCGAGTATGCACAGGCTCTATAGTTTATCAGACCTGATATTGTGGAAAAACAACATAACTGAAATCCCTGATTTTATAAAAGAACTGCCCAATTTAAAAAATATTGAATTAGAAACAGACATTGGAAAGATTAACCAGCAATTAGTGGTTGCAACAATTAATGATGATCTTCTAAGAGTTGAAAAACTTGTTGCCTTAGGAGCTGATGTTAATTTCAAGTGGTTGAATTATGGAAATTTATCTTTTACTACCCCATTGTTTGAAGCCCATAGCGTTGAAATAATCAAATTCTTACTCGATCATGGAGCCGATACAAGCATTAAACGAGAATTGCCGGCAAAATCGAGTACAATTAAAGTTTGGGAAAGCGATAAATCTTCAGGACAATATGAAACTTTTTTAACAAAAAAGCATCCTCTTGAAGTAGTGAAATATTTAAAAAGTATTAATATTTTAAGTCGATAGTAAGAAAATAATTTAATAATTTTTATTTCATAAATAAATCTGTGTGGGTTGTACTGGATTCGAACCAGTGACCCCTACCCTGTCAAGGTAATGCTCTAAACCAACTGAGCTAACAACCCAATAAGGAAGAAACTAAATTTTATTATAATGTTGCATCGGCAAAAATATTAAAAGTTTTCGTTTCATTAAACTTTGCAAAATCTTTAAATTATTTAAGTCTAAAATTAATGAATAGAAAAATAATATCATACAATGTTAATGGTCTGCGAGCAGCCCTGAATAAGAGATTTATTGATTGGGTTCAATCAGAAAATCCTGATATTTTATGTTTACAGGAAACCAAGCTCCAGGAAGGGCAAATTGATACTTCTGTCTTTGAAAAGTTAGGTTATTATAATTTCTGGCATCACGCCAGGAAAAAAGGCTATAGCGGTATATCATTATTAACCAAACAAAAACCTTTTAATGTTAATTATGGAATTGGTATTGAGAAATATGATCAGGAAGGTCGGACGATAATAGCAGATTTTGATAATTTTATTCTTATTCCTGTCTATTTCCCCTCCGGCACAACAGGTGATGTAAGACAAGAATTTAAAATGCACTGGCTTAATGATTTTTTAATTTTTATCAATAATTTAAAAAAGGAAAAACCAAATATTATTATTTCGGGAGATTTCAATATTTGTCATAAACCAATTGATATTAATCATCCGGAAAAACATGAAACTTATTCAGGGTTTTTACCTGAAGAACGATTATGGATGGATAAGTTTGTTAATTCAGGGTTTGTTGATAGTTTTAGGGTTTTTAACCAGCAATCCGGTCAATATAGTTGGTGGAGTTACCGGGCAAATTCAAGAGCTAAAAATCTTGGCTGGCGTATTGATTATCATATGGTATCTGAACCTTTAAAAAAATTTATTATTGATGCCCGGATATTAAAAGACATAATTCATTCTGATCATTGTCCGGTAGTAGTAGAAATAGATATTTAAAACTTCGGCTTAATTATTAGTATAATATTTTTTTATATTTTCAATAAAATCGTCAAAAAGATATTCAGTATCTACCGGACCACCTGTCGCCTCAGGATGAAATTGGGATGAAAAAAATGGTTTATATTTATGTTTCATTCCTTCATTGGTGTCATCATTCAGGTTAATAAACAATGGTTGCCAATCTTTAGTCAGTGTACTATTATTTATGGCAAAACCATGATTTTGAGAGGTGATATAGGCCTTTTTGGTACCTGACATCAATACAGGCTGGTTGTGGCTTCGGTGTCCGTATTTAAGCTTATAGGTATCGGCTCCTGATGCGAGAGCCATTAATTGGTTGCCCAGGCATATTCCCATAATTGGCTTATCCTTATTAAAAGCTTTACTAAGAAAATGGATCGTTTCTTTACACATTTTAGGATCGCCGGGACCATTTGAAATAAACAGGCCATCATATTCTTCTTTAAAAAAATCATAATTCCATGGAACTCGGATCACAGTAGAATCTCTTTTTATCAAATTGCGGATTATATTATATTTCACCCCGCAATCTATTAGGACTATGCGAAATTTTCCCTTCCCATAAACTATTTTATTCTTAATGCTTACGAGTTCAACAAGATTATCTTTATTCGGATCGTAATATTCAATATTTTCATTATTGAATACTATTTTACCTAACATGGTTCCTTTTTCACGCAAACGTTTGGTGAGTTCCCTTGTATCAATTCCAAAAATACCCGGTATGTTGAATTTTTTAAGCCAATCGCCAAGGCTCATTTTTGCATTCCAATGATTATATTCAAAAGAATAATCAGAAATTATTAATCCTGAAATATGAAGCCTGTCCGATTCGAAATACTTGGGAAGCCCATCCTGAGTTTCGTCTCCCGGAACACCATAATTTCCAATTAAAGGATATGTAAGTACCAGAATCTGCCCTTTATAAGATGGATCGGTAAGGCTTTCCGGGTATCCGGTCATGGCAGTATTGAATACAACTTCACCTGAAACTGATGTTTCACTTCCAAATGATTTCCCATTCAGAACTGTACCATCCTCGAGGATTAATTGAATTGGAATAATTTCTCTCATTCTCCAGGATTTTATTTCAATTATTTTTTCTTACTTACCTCAATAAAATGATCAATAATTTCTTCACATTGTTCCGGACCTATTCGCTTTGCAATGATTTTACGGTCTCTGTCTAAAATATATATAGTTGGAGTACTTGAAACATCAAATAATTCTTTAAATTTATAATCGTAAGGGTTCCATGCATTAATCCAGTCATAAAGTTTATGTTCATTCACAAAATCAATCCATTTTACTTTCCCTTCTTCACCAGATAATAAATTGATGGCTATAACTGTTACATTTTTTGTTTTAAGCTTATTAAATACGTCATACATAATGGGTGTAGCTTTTTTACAGTGCCCACAATCAGCTTCCCAAAAATAAAGAATAATAAAGTCCTTTTTAATATCTGAAAGATTGAAGAAAGTGCCAACATAAGGATTTTTTTTCAATGGCAGACTATCTGCTGCTGCAATGAAATGGTCTGAAGAAACATAAACCAAACGGATATCTGGTGCAGTTTTCCCTAAAATTAAAGGAAGCTTTTTGGCAACCTGGTCTTTAAGTTTTTTAATATATGCAGTATCGCTCCATGTTGCTTCATTAATATAATACTTATCTGCAATATAAAGTGCAATCCCATCGAATCCCATAATCTGGCTTTGTCCGTAATGATTAAATAATGTTACCAACATGTATCTGAAAAGTTCCTGGTTAGAACGTGATTTTGCGATTAACATGTCGATTTCAGGATTTATAGAATCCGGGATCTGTGGAACAACTTTATCTATGTAAGTAAGTATTTTTTCTTCATATAAAGGTGTGCGTAACATTCGTGGATCGGAGATATCGAAATTATCGAAATAATGATATCGGTAATAATGATATTGAAATAAGGAATCAGTTACCTTGCCACTCGAATCTTTTGGTGGTTCCGGCACCTCAATATCCTGAGTAGCCTTAATGAATTTTCCAATAAACTTGTCAGGATTTTCCAAAATGGTCTTCTCTTTATAACTTTTTACTTCACTATCAATAGCTTTAATTTGTTGATTTATTTTAGACTTTTCAGCCTCTGTTTTTGTACTTTTTTTTAATTCCTGAAGTTTTTTTACTTCATCACGTTTACTGCTAAGCAAAAACTGATAATCGTAGAATATCTGGTTATCCTTAGAACCTGAAAATAAAATCTTTTTAAATAAATCGGTTGTGTCATTCTCAACACTGAATTTTTGATTTTCTGCTACAATAATATCAAAATATGACTTAGTGGGAAGAAAAACTATGTACATTCCCTGAGGTAGGATTTTTTCCCCTTTAAATATTCCAAATCCGTTCTTATCTACCCTTATGGTATCATCCGGATACATCGAGTTTGCAAAATGATGCCCTAAAATTAAAGTTGTATCTTTAATTCCATGCACTTTTACTTTAATCTCAAAACCACCTTTGTCAGAAAAAACAGGTAAAAAGGAAATATTTGCAATGATTAATAATAACAAGTATTTATTGATTGGCATATGATTAATATTTTATTAAAAAATTGAATAAATAATTGTTTCACATATATCAATTACATAAAGGATAAGATAAAGCCTAAAGATAAAGAATATCATATAAGTATGATTGTTAAATACATTTAAAAAATATTTATATTTTGTTACAAAACTAACTAAATGAAAGTAAAATTAAAAGTGAATCAGTGAAGTAAACCTTTATTAATATTTTATTTTATAAT